>ENA-OPWR01001595-OPWR01001595.1-human-gut-metagenome-genome-assembly--contig:-NODE-1595-length-16988-cov-3.174984_pt1 | contig 16988 bp, 13 predicted proteins | sample MGYA00241507_ERZ502006 | MGnify/ENA primary metagenome ERZ502006 (study PRJEB25962, sample SAMEA2043041) | human gut metagenome | biome: human gut; feature: human-associated habitat; material: faeces...
AAAATAAGAGGTGGCAGACCAGCCCCGAAGACAACACAAAAGGCTGAGGTGCTGATTCCGTGCGACCTGATTGTTGTGGCAATCGGACAGGGTATCGAAACAAGATATTTTGAGGAGCATGGTGTTACGGTGAAGCGTGGTACGATTGAGGCACTTGATACCAGTGAAATCAAGGATCACAAAGGAATATTTGCAGGCGGAGACTGCGTTACCGGCCCGGCAACCGTTATCAGGGCAATTGCGGCAGGAAAGGTGGCAGCAGCCAATATTGATGAATATTTAGGCTTCCACCATCAGATTACAAGTGATGTCGAGATACCTTATGCCGGTTATGAAGACAAAGAGCCTTGCGGACGGGTTGAGGTAGCACTCCGTGATGCCGCAGACAGAAAGAAAGACTTTGAGCCAATCGAATATGGTTTTTCATGTGAAGAAGCGTGTCAGGAATCAGGACGCTGTTTACGATGTGACCATTTTGGTTTCGGTTCATTCAGAGGAGGCAGAGAAGAAAAATGGTAAATTTAAAGATTAATGGACGTGATGTATCCGTAAAAGAAGGTACGACAATCCTTGATGCTGCCAAATCCATTGGTGAAACGATACCAACCTTGTGTTATCTGAAAGACATCAATGAGATTGGTGCGTGCAGAGTCTGTGTTGTAGAGGTTGAGGGTACAGAACGCTGTGTTACAGCCTGTAATAATTTCGTTGAGGAGGGCATGGTAGTATACACAAACTCCAGGAAGGTGCGTACAACCAGAAAGACCAATGTAAAGTTGATACTTTCCCAGCATGATTATAAATGCGGTACCTGTATCAGAAGCGGAAATTGTACATTGCAGTCACTGGCAAATGAACTGAACATTTCAGAAATGCCGTATGATTCAATATTAGAAAAGGACAACTGGGATAAAACATTTCCACTAATCCGTGATGCAAGAAAATGTATCAAGTGTATGCGCTGTGTGCAGGTATGCGACAATATTCAGGGTATGCATGTGTGGGACGTTGTAAATACAGGTTCCCGTACAACTGTAAATGTGCGTGGAAACCACAAAATCCATGAAACTGCCTGCACATTGTGCGGACAATGTGTGAGCAGTTGCCCTGTCGGTGCGCTGACAGAGCGTGACGATGTAGGTATCGTGCTCGATGCTGTGGAAAATGAGGATATCATAACGGTGGTACAGGTAGCACCTGCCGTAAGAACAGCATGGGGCGAAAGCTTCGGACTTTCAAAAGATTTTGCAACAGCACAAAGACTGGTTGCAGGACTTAGAAGAATTGGTTTTGACTACATATTTGACACAACCTTTGCCGCCGATATGACCATCATGGAAGAAGGAAGCGAGTTCCTTGAACGGCTTCCGGAGATTAAGGAGTCGGGGCTTCCGATGTTTACCTCCTGCTGTCCGGGCTGGGTAAAGTTCATAAAGAGCCAGTTCCCGGATATGGCAGGCAGACTTTCAAGTGCAAAGTCACCACAGCAGATGTTTGGTGCGGTAACAAAGTCTTATTATGCCGAAAAACTCGGTGTGGACCCGGAAAAGATATTCTGCGTATCAATTATGCCGTGTATCGCGAAAAAAGATGAATGTACATGGGACGGCGGAAAAGATGTTGATGCAGTGCTTACAACAAGAGAAGTTGAGCGAATGTTTAAAGCATTTTTCATCAAACCGGAGGAACTGGGTGAGGACGAATTTGACGACCCATTAGGCAGTGGTACCGGTGCAGGTGTTATATTTGGTGCAACAGGCGGTGTTATGGAGGCTGCGCTTAGAAGCGCTTATTTTCTGGTAACCGGTAAAAATCCGGAGGCAGATGCATTCCAGTCCGTGCGTGGTCTGGACGGCTGGAAAGAAGCGAAGTTTAATCTTGCGGGAACGGATATCCGTGTGGCGGTTGCCAGCGGGCTTGGCAACGCACGCCGCCTGATGAATGCCATCAGAAACAAAGAAGTGCATTACGATTTTGTGGAAATCATGTCCTGTCCGGGCGGCTGTATCAATGGCGGCGGACAGCCATACAAAGAAGATGCCTCAGACGTTGAAGCCCGCAAAAATGTGCTTTACGGTCTTGACCGTCATAATAGTATCAGATTTTCACACGAAAATCCTTCCGTTCAGGCCTGCTACAAGGAATATTTTGAAAAACCATTATCACATCGCGCGCACGAGCTGCTGCACGTAGAGGAATAAGTGGCGGCACTTAACACAAATGAATAATTTATAATGGAAAAGGAAACTCCCCGGCATTTTGTGCCAGGGAGTTTTTGACATTTAACATCTATAAAAAATCAGGGAGGTTACACAACAGGGAAAATAATTAGTATTCAATATAACGTGACTATTATAGAGCTTTAATATACAAGAGTGCAAAATAAGTATATGTTGCTTTAGAAACTTGGTAAATGTCGAATAAAGAAATGCTGTTGCGCCCCTCTTAGCCTGACTTACAACTAACCTAGTTGCCTGTCACAGGAACAGTCATTGATACCTTTAGAGGCACAATCACAAACACGATGCTTTCGTTCTCTTGCAGAAGCAACCAAAGGAGTACCATCGCCGGCGAGAGCCATAAGGCTTTTCAGAAATGGAGAAAGAAGTGTCTTCCAGTTCCTGTAAGAGCTGTTCAACAGATACCTTTTCAACAGATTAATTTTTAGTTGTGCAGCCCACTCAGTGAGAGAGGTAACTTTAAAATCCAGAGACAGCAGGTAGGAGCGCCGCATTTTTTGATGGATTATCCAAGTATAATAGTAATAAATACATCGGGAAGAATAATAATAGTTCTTCCCGATTATTTTATATAATAAAATAAATAAAAATTGACAAAAAATAATGATTTGTATAATATTATTGACATAAGGAGTTGAATTTATGCCTAAGAAATCAATTATATTATTACCTGAAACAGAAGAAATACTTGAACAAATGGGGTTACAGATAAAATATGCAAGACTGCGGAGAAAGCTTTCGGCGGAGTTAGTGGCAGAACGTGCGGGAATCAGTAGGGCAACTTTGGTTTCAATCGAGAAAGGGGCATCATCGGTAGCGATTGGATGTTATGCGGCGGTATTACATGCGCTTAATTATATGGATAAGGATTTACTGCTGATTGCCAAAGATGATGAATTGGGACGTAAATTGCAGGATTTGGATTTGCCTGTAAGAAAACGGGTGACAAAGAAGGGATAGCTATATGCAGAAAGAAAAGAAAATATATGTGTTTGCGGATTTTTTGCCTTTTCAAAACGAATTAATTGGGACAATTTATGTATCGCAGACGAGGGGGAAAGAGTTCTATTCATTTGAATATGAGCAAAGCTGGCTGGAAAAAGGAAATATGATGTTAGACCCGGATTTACAGTTATATAAGGGCAGACAATATATAAATGATGATAAAAATATCTTTGGAGTATTTGCTGATTCCTGTCCGGACAGATGGGGAAAACGGCTTATGAAGCGGAGAGAAGAACTTCGGGCAAAAAAAGCTGGGGAGAAACCGCAAAAACTCCTAGAGAGCGATTATCTTTTAGGCGTATATGATGAAGCAAGAATGGGAGGACTGCGATTTAAAACAGAGCAAAATGGGGAATTCCTTTCAAACGATAAAGAATATGCAACACCACCATGGACTTCTTTAAGAGAACTTGAACAAGCCTCTTTTGCTTTTGAAAATGATGATACAGATTTGGAAGGAAAATGGTTAAAACAATTAATTGCCCCTGGTTCTTCACTTGGCGGAGCCAGACCTAAGGCATCTGTAATGGCACCGGACGGTTCGTTGTGGATTGCTAAATTCCCATCAAAACATGATGATTTTAATTCAGGTGCATGGGAAATGGTTGTACATGATTTGGCGGAGAAGTGTGGATTAAATGTACCAGAGGCGAAAGTTGAAAAGTTTTCCAAATTGGGAACAACATTTTTAGTAAAGCGTTTTGACAGAGATGGAGAGCAGAGAATTCATTTTTCATCAGCCATGACAGTACTGGGAAAGAAAGATGGCGCAAATGCGACAGATGGAAGCAGTTATCTTGAGATTGTATCATTTTTAAAAGCGGACGGTGCAAAACCGAAGCGGGACTTGGAAGAACTCTGGAAACGTATCGTATTTAGCATGGCTGTATCCAATACCGATGACCATTTTAGAAATCATGGATTTATATTATCTCATGATGGATGGGAGTTGTCGCCGTTATACGATGTAAATCCAGATATATATGGTGAATATTTATCATTAAATGTAGATGCAGATGATTCCAGCATTGATTTTGAGTTGGCAGTACAAGCAGCTTCATATTATGGAATAGAGAAAAAGTATGCAGTGCAGGAGGTTGATAAAATAAAAAATGTGGTCGGGGATCATTGGAAACAACTGGCTAAGAAATACGGCATCAGCCGCGGTGAGATAGAAAGAATGAGCCCTGCGTTTGGGGAATGTGATAAGTAGATAGGGAGAAATTCTTTGATAAATACAGCACTCATCACTAAACAAAACATTTACAATTCCCCACAACTTGCTATAATAAACATTGATTTGTTCAAAAACATGCAGAACAGATATTGCTGAAAATCAGAACAAAAAGGTAGGAATGAACACAAATGGATATTATAGAAAAATTTGGAAATGTGGTGGGAAACGAAGCGTTAAAAGACCATGACAAAGCCCGCCGTCTTCTGCTTGCCGGATACCGGCTTCAGGAGAAAAAACTACAGCTTTTTCCGGACCGGGAGCTTCCGCTGTCCGGGCAGTATGCGGCGCGGGTGGTCATGAAAAATATAATTCAGGCACTTGCAAAACCGCAAAATTCGGCAATGATGAGCATTTTCGTTCCGGGAGAACTTCTAACGGCGGCAGGACTGACACCGTATTCCGTGGAAGCGCTGTCCTGTTTTATAGCAGGTACAAAATGTGAGCAGATATTTTTACGCAAAACCGAGGAAGAAGGATTTCCGGAAACCATGTGCTCATATCACAGAGTTTTTCTGGGCGCGGCGCTGACCGGCATTTTACCGGCGCCGAAATGTATGATTTATACCAATCTTGCCTGTGACGGAAATATGATGACATTTCCTTATTTAAAGGAAAAATACAGCTGTCCGGGCTTCTATATTGATGTTCCATATGAAAAAACGCAGTCTTCAATCAAATATGTTGCAAATCAGCTAAAAGAACTGAAACATTTTCTGGAAGACATTACCGAAAAGAAAATTACAGAAGAAGCGGTGGAAAATGCCGTTACAAACAGCAGAAAAGCGGCGGCACATTTTAAGAGCCAGCTTGCTTTGCGCAAAAACCATGACCCGGTGACATCGCTCACCAATGAATTATATGCGATTTTTATGTGTCATCTGCTGGCGGGGTCGGAAACATCGCTTAAATACACCGAGCTGCTTCTTGAAGATGTAAAAAATGCACCGAAGGGAGACGGGCTTCATGTCCTTTGGATGCACATTATGCCGTTTTTACAGCAGCCGGTGAAAGAGACATTTAATTACAGCAAAACCATGCACATTAGCGCCTGCGATTTTGTAGCAGACGGATTCCGCGAAATGCAGGCGGCAGATCCGTATGAGGCAATGGCAGAGAAAATGGTTCACTGTATTTATAACGGAAGTGTTAAAGAAAGAATCCAGATGGCGGAAAAACTTGCAAAACAGACAGATGCAGATGGTGGAATCCTGTTTGCACACTGGGGATGTAAAGGGACAATCGGCGCATCCGGACTGATTAAAAATGTTTTGGAAACGGCAGGACTTCCGACAATGATTTTGGACGGTGACGGTTGCAATCCGGCGAATACCAGTGACGGACAGGTGTCCACCAGACTTCAGGCATTTGCGGAAATGCTGGAAAAGAACAAGGAGGAAAAACATTCATGATTCATTATGTCTGTAAATATACCCCGACAGAATTGTTTCAGGGCTTTGGAGAAAAATGTGCAGTTTTAGAGGAAATGCCGGAAAATTTTGAAATGTCGGATCAGATTGCCCATGCCAATCTGTGCGGATTCGGAAAATCTGTAATTCAGGCGGTGCTGGAAGGAAAAGCAGAGGAACTGGTGCTTGTCAACTGCTGTGATTCTATGCGGCGCGTGTATGATATTGTAGAAAGCACCGGAAAATGTAAATTTCTTTATATGCTGGATATTCCGCATGACGATGAGGAATGTGAAAAAGTAAAATTTGCCGCGTCAATCTGCCGGTTGAAAGAAGCTTATGAAGAATATTCCGGAAAAAAATTTGATAAATCACTGTTTTTGAAAGCATTTGAACAAAAGGATACCGAAAATAAACCGTATATTGGTGTGCTGGGCGTGCGTGTGAGCGGCGTGCTAGAGCAGATGATTCGCGAAAATATCCAGATGAACGTAGAAAATCTGACCTGTACAGGCGGGCGCAGGCTGGCGGTGATTCCAGAAGATTTGCAGAAAATGGAGGAAGAAGCAATGTTTCTTGCGTATGCAGATACACTGCTTTGTCAGATGCCGTGTTTCAGAATGAACAACAGCACCCGCAGAAACCGGCTGTATCTGGATCCGTATTTAAAAGGAATCATTTATCATACAATTAAGTTTTGTGATTATTACGGATTTGAATATGCAAGTATTAAAAAGAACATCAAAGTTCCGATGCTTAAAATAGAAACGGATTTTACAAGTCAGAGCGCAGGACAGTTACTGACGAGAATCCAGGCATTTTCAGAAACGATAGAAGGTGCTGACGATACCAATCCGGGAAAGGAAATCAGCGAGGAGGCAAAGAAAAGAATGGAATCAGGAGTTTACTATACAGCCGGAATTGACAGCGGTTCAACCAGTACAGATGTGGTCATTTTGGATCAGAACGGAAAAATTAAGTCGACAATGATTATCCCGACCGGTGGCGGGGCAATGATGAGTGCGGAAAAGAGTCTGGAACTGGCGGTGGAAAAAGCCGGCATTCAAAAGGAAGAAATCGTAAGAATCGTGACAACGGGATACGGACGCGCCTATATTGACAGCGGCGATGACAGTATCACAGAGATTACCTGCCACGCAAAGGGTGCGCATTATCTGAATCCTAAAGTTCGTACAGTCATTGACATCGGCGGACAGGACATTAAGGCAATCAGCATCGATGAAAATGGCGCAGTCACCAATTTCCTGATGAATGATAAGTGCGCGGCGGGAACGGGACGTTTTCTTGAAATGATGGCAAGAACGCTTGGACTTTCACTGGAGGAAATGAGCACAAAGGGACTGGAGTGGAAAGAAAATGTTGTGATTTCCAGCATGTGCACGGTTTTTGCGGAATCGGAAGTGGTATCCCTCGTTGCCCAGAATAAAAATGTGGCAGACATTATCCACGGCTTAAATGTTTCTGTCGCTTCAAAAGTAGGGGCGCTTGCCGCCCGCTTCGGAAAGAACAATCCGGGAGAATATATGATGACCGGCGGTGTTGCCAAAAACAAAGGAATCACCAATGCCCTCGAAGAAAAGCTCGGTGCAAAGCTGTATATCTGCGATGAGGCACAGCTTTGCGGTGCGCTGGGAGCGGCGCTGTTTGCGTATGAGAAGTGCAAGAAGGGGGAATAGGAGAGGAGGCAGCTTAAAAGCTGCTTGAAGTAATGAAGAAGCTAACGGACAAGCCAAACAGCAGAAATCAGAAATATGTGAAGATGTGATGGGGATTACGGTTTGTTGGTTTGGTATTGTTGAGAGGAGAGATTATAATAAAAGTACTTTTTATCTGCCACGGCACTCCAGTTTTATGATAATGCATACCTTCGCAGACTGGGGCAACACAGGGCATAATATGGCGGAAAGCCTTGGAATTACTACGGTTTCAACTACTAAGGCTTATGGGCGGAACCGGGATAAAGGCAAAGGTGTTGGGATAATTTCTTAGTAGTAATGGACTACTAAGCGATGGCACATATATAAAATTTTGAACGTAAAAAGCCACAATCGTTGGTAGCAGTGCTATTGGGGTTGTGATTTTTGCATATTTCGAGGATTTTTTCTAAGACAGGACTATCAGAAAAATATGGAAGAAAATGCGAATGGTGAGAATAGATAAGAAATAAGCCTCCACCAAGCTTTTAAAAATACAGTGGAGGCTTTTCTTTATGAAGAATAGATTTCAGAAATCATGGTATTTAATGTTTTGTGAATTGAATTAATCATGACCGAGTTTTCAAGTTTTCCTGCTTCTTTTATTTTATCTACCATTGAACTGATTGTGCATAGAACAGTTTCGCTTGGTTCCAAGTATGGTATTTGCTTAACATAATTCGCAGAATTATTGGCAGTAGGATTGATGGTATGTATCAAAGTATTAATTGAATCGGAATTCATTAAAGCAAGTAGGTAATTAAGTTTTGAAGGATCGTGTGGAAAAATGCCAACAATAGATTGATCAAATACTCTGTTTTCCATCAAAAAGGCTCGAATAGTGCTCGATTTAACCATTGGAATTCCTATACCTGTTTTAAAATAGAAACCAGAGTTTTGAAATCGTGATTTTTTGTTGTTATTGTAATACTTAATGGTTTCTTCGTCCCAACGTACAAACCACTCATCTTTTTCTCTAATATAACGCTGTTTTGAAGCACTTTTTATGTAAGGAATAAAGCCTTTATTGACTCCAGAAATACCTGCAAGAGAATCACATTCAAATATTTCAGACGGACTAGCTATTTCATATTTCTTTGACCCTTTAACACTTTTGTCAGCAGCTTTGATAAAACGTAAATTGTCTCCTGTATAGAATCCCGTCACTACATCTGCGATATCACCCAGAGTAATTTTTGAGGATTTTAGCATATGGGATGTTTTCTGCTCGGCAAGAATAAATCTACTATCCTCATTTTCCCAGATAGATTTCTGGTTAAGGTGGAAAATTTCTAAATGTTGAGGTAATTCTTTTTCAGTCCCAATTAAATATTTAAATTCAGATGAATTTTTAAAGCCACGAACAATTCTGACTGTGTTTTCTAATGCAGAGTCTGTATTGCATCTTTCAAGTGTAATTATAGACAAATTTGAATATCCAAAGCTTACTCCAGGGAAAAACTTAGAAGGGAAGATTAATATCTCATCAATCTTGGTTTTGGTAAGCAATAAGCGACGTAGGTTCTTGTGCATATTTAAAAACAGATAAGTATCTGGAATAATGAAACTCAGACGACCATTCATTTTTAAGACTGATATGCAACGGAATAAAAACAGAGAATATGTTTCTTTTACATATTGTCCGGCATACTTTTTCTTTAATAAATCGCGCTTCTTGTAATCTTGCCATGCACCATAAGGGGGATTCCCTATGACTTTATCGTAATGTCCACCAATAGAACCGAAACAATCTAATTGAGTATCCAAGAGCGTATCTGCTTGTTTTATCCAGAGCTGGGCAGATCCTGAATCATATGAATCTAATTCTTCATCAAGTAATGTGTCTGTTTCTCTTACTGTAATGGAAGAATTATGTTTATACTTTTCTTTAAGAATTTTTATAGCAGCTTCGTTGATATCTAGAGCATCTACTCGGAATGATTTATTTGTTTTTAATAGTTCATCAATAAAAATACCCTCACCCGCAGAAGGTTCTAAAATTACGTCGCCATCAGACACAGTTACTTTTGAAACCATGTATGAAGTTATGTCATCGGATTCTGTGTAATAAGAACATAAAGTATCTTTCATTTAACAATCTCCTAAATATGGCATTAAGGAATTACTTAAGCTAATCCTTAAGATCAAGTTTACTATTGATTAATTACCAAGTCAAGTATTTTAAGAGATCTTTGTTTTGAAGATGTAAATATAATTCGTTACTGATGTCATCACTCCATGTTGCGTTTTCATTAAGCCATAGTCTTAAATTAAAACCAGTAAATTCATACATTTTAGCGTATGCATCATCAGCACAAAATACATCCCAATAACCAGAATTTTTTAAAGTCTGAAGATAGTGGTTGTTTTCATCTTCTCTCTGACGAACAAACAAAAGCGTTTTTTCATTCTGGTTTAAGAAACGATAGATACTTGCAACCAACAGAAGTCGGTTTGTATTCCCTTTTTCATTAGAACTAAAACCACTTTTGAAATCACAATTGTAGTTGATTCCATTTTGAGAAAAATGAAGATCAAGACCTAACTGTATGCCACCGCTATCTACAAGATTCCATGGGATACTGTAATGATAGTGAAGAAGACGTTTTGTTTGATAATCAACAGACAAAGAGTTGATGTAATTTGAGGCATTACGTTTGATATCTTCTTGGACTTCATCGAAATCTGGTGGATTAATTAGACGAAGTTTTTTAACTGGATATGAGAAAGTTTCTTTACAGAACGGCTCCCACAATTCACCAATTCGTCGAGCAAAAGCCATGTATTCATAAGGCCATACTTTATTTCTAAATTCTAACATTACTACATAAGAGGCATATGTAATATGTAAAACACAATCAAGTACATACTCATTTGACCATCTGGAATGATGCGCTGTTTGAAGCATTTCGTCAATTGTGCAATCTTTCTGATCTTTAATAACAGTATTGATTTTTGACGCTTGTTTTCTGTAGTCGTGTGTTGAGCGGACGATTGAACACAGTTCTCTCTCGGCTACACTTCTAAAATAATTTATAAGTGTAATTTTGTCGTTATAAGAAACCATTAGTGCTCCTCCTTATATGTACAATTTTATTTGATTCTATCACATTTTTGAGAAAATGTCTGTAGTAATGTAAAAGTATGTGTTAATACACATATGTTTTGAGAGAGGGGGTATCCAAATCTCTACAGCCTTTCTTCCTGCAGACCGATGCCCCCCTTCGTGCGAATTTTCGCAGAATTAAACAGGGGGGATACCCACCAAGGTCGGTTTATGTAAAAATATCCGCAGAATATCATCGCTAAAGCCGATTTTGTTTTGCCGGATAATACCAAAATACGCAGAAAAAACGTGTAAAAAACGACATAAAAAGCACAGTTTTTCTGCGTACATTTTGGCAGAAATATAATTCGAATTGTCTTGCTATTCTGTGCAGTCAGAGTGATATATGTACTACCGAATAAAGAAAGGCGGGTACATATTATGAAGAAGGAAATCAGATTTACATTGAAATCAAAGCAGAGACCAAAACTAGCACAGAAGATTGGAAACATACTTGGAACAGCACCGCATTATGAACGGGTACCAAGCTGTGCATATGATATTGCAGGATACCGACTGGACAAAGAGGGAGTACTGCATATCCCAGAGGGAGTAGAGGAAGAAACGGTGGAAGACCTGATTCTGCAGTTACGAGAGTGTGGGTTTCAGGACGATGCAGAAGTAATCGAAGAAGTGCCAGTGCAACAGGAGAAGCTGACAATAGCAATTCCAAAAGATAGTCTTACGGATACGACATTGGAAAATTTGCAGAAGATCATAGCAAATAAGCAGACACTTTTTCAACGTGCATTTCGGACGGACAGCACAGAAATAGAGATTACTGAGGAAAAAATAAGCTTCTTATGGTTTCCATACACAGCGGATGGAGATGAGCTCGCAGCCTACACGCAATTTATCTCAAGGCTGTGTGATATGGCAAGAGATGCAAAAAGGGTATCATCAAAGCCGACCGAAACGGACAATGACAAATATGCTTTCCGCTGTTTTCTGCTCAGACTTGGCTTTATCGGAAAAGAGTATAAGACAGCGAGAAAGATTCTGCTTAGAAATCTTACGGGAAATTCAGCATTCCGCTGCGGAGAATAAGGATAAAATGACATGGGGTGTCGGTGCAGACCGATGCCCTTTTTCTATGGAAAAACAGTTGGGGCAACTTGTGGCAGATGATTTAGGTTATTCTTATAGAGCCTGTATAGAAAATAACCTATATTACTTGCCACATCTTGCCCCAGTGTGAAAACAGCCGTGGTCACGCCCAGCGGTTATCATTTTCTTCCTGTATCTTTCTGCGATAAGCAGTGCGGGATTTTCTACGGTTTCGTTCTTTTTTACATTCTGGATTGTCACAGTATTTCTGGCGGTTCCCGTTTTTGATGAACAGACGGCCGCAACACTCACAGGTGGCAACGCCCACACGGTCGGCATAAGCAATGGGGTAATCCGTAGGGATAGATACATATTGCGACAGAGCGAATCGGGCAGCATCAAAAACAGAATGGAAATCCGGCATGACCTTCAATTCTCCATTTTCATCCAGTCCCAACTTCATGGTTACGCCACTCATTTTATTTAGGTAAGCTGATATTTTACCGAGATGTTTCTGCATAGGAAACGAATTAAAATCTGCAAATTCATTCGTCCATGTGATCTGCGCAAGATCCGTGGAAACGTCAAGCCGTTCCAGACATTTTTTGAACATCAGGATGACAAGGGTATCCCGGTACAGGCTTTCGAGATCTTTCCGCATGGTGTGAACATCAAAAGTGAAATTACCAAGAATGTTAGTGGAAAAATCCCAGTATTCCGTATCCTTTTCAATATCCCAACGATATTCTTCGATGTCCTCAGAGGCATAGTAGGGGTGTGCGTACTGCTGACACCAAGAAATGATATCATCGGCAGCAGTGTAGTCATCTTTTCCACGGATACTCTGGTACAGGTTATTCAGAGAAAGCCAGAGCTCATTTCCGTCCAAGCCGTATCCACGGTTGAGTCTTGGGACATCGCCCTTGCCCAGACAGGCGGTGATTACGATTTTTCCATTCTGTTCTGTCTTTTCATAGCATTTGAAAGTTGCGGTCAGCCGTGCATCCGCACTCATTTTTCCCAAACTGAAATCTTCGTTCATATTCTACCTCCATTCTTACCGATAGAACTTGCTTTCGGTACGAGTTCTTACCAATAGAAAATAGCCTTTGGTAACATTATAAAGTATACTGTGATAGAAAACAAGAGCAATTCATGTTTGGAATGCAGAGAGGAGGATGGCTATGGATAAAGTCACGATGAGCGTACAGGAAATGGCAATGCAGATGGGAATCAGCCTGAGCAAAGCGTATGCACTGACCAGAGAAGCGGATTTTCCAATCGTCCGTGTAGGCAAGCGGGTATTGGTTCCTGTTTCCGAATTTAAGGTGTGGTTATCGGCAAGAGCCACGGAGAAATGATACGTCAGAAAATAAGCGGGGAAGGAGGAGCACAGAATGTATGAGAAACTTCCGGAACAGTTGAAAAAAGACGGACGGTTCTGTCTGTGGAAATATGAAGAAAGAAACGGGCGCATGACAAAAGTGCCGTATCAGACAAATGGCAGAAAAGCGAGCAGTGCCGATAAAAATACCTTTTCGGATTTTCGATTGGCAGTCAATGCAATGGATGGTTATGACGGAATCGGTATGGGTGCATTTGATGATTTCTGCATGGTAGATATCGACCATTGCGTGTTTGGTGGAAAGATGACACAGATGGCAGAAGACATTGTGGAGAGAATGGACTCCTATACAGAATTCAGCCCCTCCGGCACGGGAGTCCGCATAGTATGTAAGGCATCTTCCCTGTCTTATGATACGGGCAGATATTACATCAATAATCAGAAACTTGGTCTGGAAATCTATGCAGCAGGTGTGACGAAGAAATTCTGTACTCTGACAGGAAATGTGATCCGCAACCGTGGTGTTGAGGAGCGAAGCACTGAAATTGGGGAAATACTGGAAACTTATATGCTCCGTCCGATTTCTAAGAAAAAGAACGATGTACAGGATATTCCCGGCAGTTATCTGTCCGATGATTCCGTGGTCCGCCTAGCATCGGATTCCAGACAGGGCGAAAAGTTCAAAGCCTTGTGGAATGGAGAAATTCCGGAAGGAAAATCCCACAGCGATGCGGATATGTCGCTTGCAAGTATCCTTGCATTCTGGTGTGGCGGTGACACAGGGCAGATGGACAGGCTGTTCCGAAGATCGGGATTGATGCGGAGCAAGTGGGACCGTGTGCAGAGTGGCTCAACCTACGGCGCATTGACGATGGAAAAGGCAGTGGCACAGGCACTGGATTTCTACAGACCTTATGCAAGGACATCAGCAGAGAGTGATTTTGATGATATGCTGCAGAAGCTGATAGAACTGAATGTGTCGGATAACAGCAGATACCCGTGGAATGACAACGGCTCAGGCAGATTGTTTGCGGATGTGTATAAAGATATCGCAAGGTATGTGCCGGAAAGGAAAAAGTGGTATGTGTATGACGGAACCCGGTGGATTCCGGACATTGGCGGATTGAAAACAATGGAGCTTGCAAAATCCCTTGCGGACAGTCTGGTCAGATATGCCCTGACAATTACTGATGAACGTATAAGAAAGGACTATCTGGAATATTCTGCGAAATGGCAGAGCCGGAATTACCGTAACACGTATATCAGTGATGCCCAGAGCGTGTATCCGATTGCAATGTCTGAGTTTGACCGCAATGTTTATTACCTGAACTGCCAGAACGGAACACTGGATCTGCAGACGGGAGAGTTCCATCCGCATACACCACAGGACAAGCTGACCAAGATTGCAGGGGCGGTCTATGATCCGAATGCAAAGAATCTACGTTTTACCAGATTTGTTTCAGAGGTGATGAGTGGGGATACGGAGAAAGCAAGGTTCATGCAGAAAAGCCTTGGTTATGGTCTGACAGGTGATACACGCTATGAATGTATGTTTTTCTACTACGGTGCAACCACCAGAAATGGGAAAGGGACTCTGATGGAAAGCACACTTCATGTGATGGGAGATTACGGTTTGACTGTCCGACCGGAAACGATTGCTGCAAAACCGTCTGCCAACAGCCAGAACCCGACAGAGGATATTGCACGTCTTGCCGGAGTGCGGTTCGCCAATATCTCAGAGCCAAGGCGGGGACTGGTGCTGAATGAAGCACAGATCAAAAGCATGACGGGAAATGATACACTGAATGCCAGATTCCTGCATGAAAACAGTTTTGATTTTAAACCACAGTTCAAGCTGTATGTAAATACAAATTATCTTCCGGCTATTACGGATATGACACTGTTTTCGAGCGGACGTGTCGTAATCATTCCCTTTGACAGACATTTTGAGGAATGGGAGCAGGAACAGAATCTGAAAGCAGAATTTTCCAGGCCGGAGGCAGCAAGTGCCATCTTAAACTGGCTGATTGAAGGCTACACCATCTTGAAAGAAGAAGGTTTCGCTCAGCCAAAAGCAGTAAAAGATGCCACCATATCCTATCAGCATGACAGCGATAAGATGGAACTTTTTGTGGAGGAATTTCTGGAACAGGAGAAGGATGCGGAATGCCGGACATCGGCAGTGTATCAGGCATACCGAAACTGGTGCAATGACAATGGATATTTTGCGGAGAACAGCCGGAATTTTAATCAGGCACTCCGCACAATCGGTACGATAGTCCGCAGGCGCCCAAGGGATGGCGGAGAAAAGACTACACTTTTAACTGGATATCGGCTCTTGTGCAGAGATTTCTTCTGTTAAGAAAAAAGGAGGTACACATGGGAAAACAGAAAGCAGCACCACCGATGCGGTTTGAGCCATCGGATTTTTCAACAGACAAGTACAGATGTGTGAATGTCATCAATTTAAGGGACAGATGCCCGGTCATTATCATGGCAAGCGAATCCTGTGACCCGCCTTATTACCGTGTGGTTGACGGGTCATTGGAGATGTTTTATCTGTCCTATTCTGAAGCAGTGGATTATTGCAGACAGAGTGGTTATATGACACAAAAATAATTTTTCAGGAGGTTTATTATGATTAACAGTACAGCTTATTATAACGATTTTTGGAACGAAATGAGAGGAAAACAGGCAGTTACGGACAGCCTTTATAACAACCGTGAAAGCAAGACAAATGAGTACCATCTGCCCGGAGAATCAAATAAAAAATATACGGCAGTACTACAGAAAGAAAGTGCAGTCCGTCAGCTGGCAACCGTTGTGAATGCGACCAGAAGTGACAGCCGTCTTTGGACATTTGACTGTGAAGGTCAGGCTGAATGGGGCGATATGGTCAATCTGGAGGGCATGGATAACGAGGACGATTTTCAGAGATTTGAAGTACAGGCATACCGATTGTCCGAGCTTGTCAGACTTGGATTGGAGTTCGCTTCTGACCAGTCCTTTGCCATAGAGGATTATGTAATCGGGAAAATGGCACGTTGTTTTGGCACAAGCGAGGAACAGGCGTTTATCAACGGAACAGGGGAAAATCAGCCGACAGGTATTCTGCACGCCACTGACGGAGCAGAAACGGGCGTGACGACAGAGAGTGATTCTGCTATCAGCTATGATGAAATCATCAGACTGTATCTGTCCGTGGATAAGAAATACCGTAAACATGGTACATGGCTTATGAATGACGAAACGGCTCTGGCACTCCGTACCCTCAAAGATTCAGCCGGAAACTATCTGTGGAAGGAAAGTGATGAAACGATTTTCTCAAAACCTGTGCAGATTGTTGATTCCATGCCGTCTATCGGAAAGGGGCAGAAAGTAATCGCATTTGGAGATTTCAGCAATTACTGGCTCGTTCAGCGTTTCCCACTGACTATCCGCACACTGAAAGAAAAGTTTGCCATGCGTGGACAGGTAGGGTATCTGGGATGTGAGTATCTGGATGGAAAGTTGATCCGTAAGGATGCAGTCAAGGTACTTCAGATGGCAGCAGACTAAGCAGTTGGGGCTGTGGAAATACTGCAGCCCGTATGGAAGGAGGATTGCACATGGCAATAGAAAAACATGATACTACGGAAAATACACTTGTCCCTGTGAGTGAAAAGTACACACTGACAATCAAAGAAGCAGCATCGTATTTTAATATCGGAACAAAGAAAATGCGTAGACTGGCAGAAGATAACAGGGGAAGATTTGTGGTATGCAAAGCTGTTCCTTATCAAGCTGCAACAGGAAGATGGAAAAAGCTACAGTTCCATTCATACCATCCGGGGAGTGCTACGACCAGCCTTTCAGATGGTGGTGGATGATGACATTCTGGTAAAGAA
>ENA-OPWR01001602-OPWR01001602.1-human-gut-metagenome-genome-assembly--contig:-NODE-1602-length-16943-cov-2.443451_pt1 | contig 16943 bp, 20 predicted proteins | sample MGYA00241507_ERZ502006 | MGnify/ENA primary metagenome ERZ502006 (study PRJEB25962, sample SAMEA2043041) | human gut metagenome | biome: human gut; feature: human-associated habitat; material: faeces...
GGAGGTTGAGCAGAAGAAGGAGAAACCGATGTCGCAGAAAATGTTTAAAGTTGTATAATTGTATAATATGGAAATGGGATGACGCTCTGGTATAGACTGGTGCGTTATTTTTGTGGAAAAAATCAATGAATATTAGTATAATAAAATTTAAATGAATGTTTTATAAGGAGTGGTTGAATGGCAGTAACGGATGAACAGGCACTTAAGCTTTTTAATGATATAAAAGATGTATGCCTCGATATTATAAAAGATGCACACGAGTTTATAAAAACACACGATTTGGAAAAAAATACATATTATACGGATAAATACCCTGGATTATCTACGGATTTTTTCTATGATGACAAATATTTTAAAGAAGAAGATAGACAAAAAATTCCTTTTTTGAAATATAAAATTCCTAAATACGAAATGAAACAGTATCCGAAAGATAAGAAATATTATTCGATGATATTTGAAACCTATAGAACAGAACATATTAATCTTAAAGACTATAAAAAAATAGAAAAAATAAATGATTGGATTAATTCAGAAACAGATATATTAAAGTTATTTACAAAAAAGGATAAACTATCTGAATATACTATTAGAGGAGTTGTGGATGATATAGTTGAAAGATATTTGTATGTTACTAATGCAACAGAAAAGATTCCAGATGACATCGATGAAATGATTAAGCCATATGTTGCACAAAGACTTCTGTTTTATTTGGAAAACACATTGTATTTTGATATATGTATTCCAATTTGTTTAGCTACTTTTTGTAAAGAAATAAAACTTGATGAGAATGTTGAAATTATAAGAATTTCAGAAGAATTACAAAAGGCAAGACAGATTAAATGTAAATATGAAATAGCGACAGAAGATTGGCTTGCTGCTTGTGCAACACATATGATAGTTTTACATAATTATAGTTACAGCAAGGATGAAGAAAATTCTGATATCTTGCTTTTACAAGACTATTCAAGTTATCCATTAGAAAAAATAGATGAAATAATGGGGATAGTTAGATTGGCTACAGGATATGAAATAGGATATGAGCATATTTTTTGTGTACCCAAAGATTGGATACATGAAACCACAGCGGATTTAGCCGCTGTATATGGTGCTAAATCACATTTCGTAAATCATAAATATATAAAATCAAATTGGATTAATTTGCCGGTTTCTTATGTATCCGAAGAACAATGTGATGATATAGTTGCACTGTATGATGGATATCAGAAAAATGAAAAAAGGTTGAAATTTTCACTCATGCGTTATAATAGATGCGTGTTACGGGAAGAGTTGGATGATATAACAACAGATGCGTGTATTGGACTGGAATCGTTACTTGCGGGAGGAACACATACAGAGATTACAAATGCTATAGCAAGTCGTATGCCATTTGTAATCTCAAAAGTTGAAAATAAACAATATTTGTCTACAAATGGAAGAAAATATATGAAGAAAATATATAATTTGAGGTCAAGAATTGTACATGGAGATAAACTAAAAGATAAAGATATTTATATTGAAAATAATCAGACTAGTATATATATACCTAAAATGGCGGTAGATTTTCTGCGTATTGTTTTAGTGTTTATGATTAAAAATCCAATATATTTAAATGTAGAAGAAATAGATGGATATATTGATTCGTTAGTATCCAAGCCTTAGTAGTAACCCTTTCCCTTTTACTACCAATTTTACTACTAACAGGTAATAACAACTTGCTCAATTCTACTCTGATTTGCCACAATCTGTAATTTCAGAGCATTTTACCATAACCCCATAACCCCTTGCAAAACAGGGCATTCCGGGGTAAAAGAAGGAGAAATAAAACTATGATTAAAGTGCTTTTCATTTGCCATGGCAATGTTTAAGGGACGGAGCAAAAGCCTTGATTTTATTGGGTTTCTTGGATGGAAACGTAGAATTTACACCTTATTTACACCTTTGGAAGATCGGATCGGAATAGTTGAAATAATAATAGATAAAGGCGTGGGAGAAAAATCCTACGCTTTTTGCATATAATCACACAATTTGAACGAAAAAATCCTCATGATCATGAGGGAAAATGAAAGAAATTTGGAATGAGTAATAACACAAGCTGTGTACCTTTTTTGCCCCATTAGATCCATTAAGATATAGTTAGTAAAAATTCGTAGTGGAGGAATGATAAATGTGGAATAATACAAAAGGTGAGCAGGACAATCTTTGTTTGGCACTTATAAATCCAAGGCTATGTAAAAAGTTAAGTATTAAGGTTGCAGTAGAGCAGCATGATACGAAGACAGCAGTACCATATCTGCATGTATTTTTAGATAATACATGGAATCTGAAGAATTGTGCATTTATTCGATTGGATAAACCGGAGTATGTTCCAGAAAAGAATTCTAAAAGGTTGTCAACAAAACAAAAGGAAGAACTAATCTATATATTGACGAGGGAATGTAATGGAAATTGGATTGCATCAATTATTGATAAAAGTAATATTAAAGCGGCGACAGGATATGAAACCGCTGTTCAGACATGGATAGATACTTATGAAGGAAATAATAAAATTCAATACGATAAAAACGGATTTCTTGTTATGCCGGATTATACAAAATTATAGAGTCGAAAATTATGTACAAGAGATGAGATGTTGAATGATATTTTGCTGTTCGTTTTTATGCCCGTTGAAATCTGTGAAATGTAGGCATACAATGATACTATATGAACTGCGCAGAACGGAGAGCAAAAAATATGAGTGATATACATCCAAAAAAATTGTTGATTTTGTATATTTTAGATATCTTACAGAAATATACGGATGAAGAACATAGGCTGAGCCAGAAAGAAATACAGGATATCTTGAAAAAAGAGTATGAAATGCCGGTTGACCGGAAAGCTATAAAGAGAAATCTCTTAAATCTGATTGAATATGGCAGCAGTATTGAATATCGAGAAGTATCACGGAAAGAAATTTTCAGAAAAAAGAGTGTAGTATCAGACGAAGATAGCTTAGATTTGGAGGATAAAGGAATCCCGGAAGACGATTTGTTATGGACAGATTTTTATTTGAAGCAGAAATTCACGAATGAAGAATTGCGTCTATTAATAGACAGCCTATTATTTTCAAAGCATATACCCTATAGCCAGGCAAAAAAATTGATTACAAAATTAGAATCATTATCTAATATATATTTTAAATCACGCTCGCAATACATTTATCCGTTGCCGGTTGACCGGACGGACAATAAGCAGGTGTTTTATAATATTAGTATATTGGATGAAGCCATTCGCAAAAAGCAGAAAGTGTTATTTGAATATGCAGAGTATCATACGGATAAGAAGATGCATTTGAAAAAGCGGGAAGATGGAAGTGTACGGGAATATGTTGTTACACCGTATCAAATGGCTGCACAGGAGGGAAAGTATTATCTGATCTGCAACTATGATAAATATGATGATATCTCGAATTACCGTGTAGACAGGATTCGAAACATACAGATTCTTGAGGAAAAAGGTAAGCCATTTGAAACTTTGAAATGGTCCGGACATCAGCCAATGAATCTGAATGAATATATGAAAGAGCATGTGTATATGTATTCCAGTGAAAATGCGTTTGTTAAATTTAGAATCGTAAAAGCAATGATATCCGATGTGATTGATTTATTTGGAAAAGGGGTGAAGTTTTCAGAAGAAACGGATACGCATGTATCGGTGAGCGTGCATGTAAATGAACGTGCAGCGGAGCAGTTCGCAAAAAATTATGCGCCGGATGTGGTGATATTGCAGCCGAAGAGATTAAGAGATAAATTAAGGGATGACTTGAAAAAAGCGTGGGAAGCATATGAAGATTAAAAGAAAGGCATAAGAGATGAAGAATCATTTTTCAAAGTCGAAATATTGCAGATTGTGGCAATGTCCGAAGATGTTGTGGATGGATAAATACAAGCCGGAAGAGAAAGCCGAAGATGCCACAGATGATTCCAGAATGGAAGCGGGAACAGAAGTAGGGAAGCTGGCAAGAGAATTATTTGGAAAGCCGGTAGATGTAACAGAGACTGTTAATGGACAATTAAATTTACCTGCAATGACAGACCGGACACAAGTGGAAATAGAACACGAGACATCTGTCATATGTGAAGCATCATTTTCCTATCAGGGGTGCTATTGTGCGGTAGATATTTTGAAAAGAGAAAATGACGGATGGGCAATATATGAAGTAAAAAGTTCGACGGTAAATGAGAAAAATATGAAAGCGGTATATGTGGCAGACGTTGCTTATCAGAAGTACGTACTGGAACATTGCGGAGTGCGGATTACAGGAACGTACATAGTTTCCATTAATAACGATTATGTATATGATGGAAAATTGGATTTGGAAAGGCTGTTTCAAATTACGGATGTGTCTGAATTTGTGAGAAATGAGATTGGGGAAGTAGAGAAGAATTTATTACAGGAAGATACATTGTTGGAATCAGAGAATGAGCCGGAGCGGGAACTGGGATTATACTGTAAAGATCCATATGGATGTCCGTATTGGGAATATTGTGCAAAAGAATTACCAACTCCGTCCGTATTTGACTTATATCGGATGCCGTTGAAAAAGAAATTAGAGTATTATCGGGAAGGGAATTCTGATTATAGACAATTAAAAGACTGTGGAAAGATTAAGAATGAAAAGCAATTAAGGCAGATAGAATTTGCGTTAGAAGACAAAGGTACATATGTAAATATTGATGGAATCCGGGAATTTTTAAGTACATTGTCTTATCCGTTGTACTTTCTGGATTTTGAGACCATGCAACCAGTGATACCGTTGTTCCCAGGAACAAAGCCATATCAGCAGATACCATTCCAGTACTCATTACATTATATAAAGTCTGCAGGTGGACCGTTATTACATAAAGAATTTCTGGCAGAATCAGGAGAAAATCCATTGCAGGCAATTGCAGAAGCTTTGTGTAGGGATATTCCGATGAATGTGTGTGTAACGGCGTACAATAAGTCGTTTGAATGCAGCAGAATTAAAGAATTGGCGGGAATGTTCCCGGATTTATCTGAGCATTTATTAAATATCAAAGAGAATATCAAAGATTTACTGGATCCATTTCAGGCAGGTCATTATTATAACCGGGCGATGGGAGGATCATTTTCAATTAAAAGTGTTCTGCCGGCGATATTTCCGGATGATCCGGAATTAAATTATCATAATCTGGAAGGTGTACACAATGGCTCAGAGGCAATGACGATATTTCCGAGGATAAAAGATATGCTTGCGGAGGAACAGAAGAAGGCAAGGCATAATTTGTTGAAGTATTGCGAGCTGGATACATATGCGATGGTGAAAGTGTGGGGAGAACTTGTGAGAGTTGTGGAAGGAGATGCAGAAGATGGAGATTGAAAAAGAAGTAGAAAATTTTAAAGATGTAATAAGGGCAGATTATAAAAAATGGCTTGATGAAAAACCTCTTATGAAGAAAGATATAAGGGTTTATGTTGATGCATTATATCAAGGTTATCTTGATGCATGTAGGACTTTTAAATGGTCATCGGAGTCGAAGGTTAAGAAATGTAAAAATGATGTTGATAAAAGAGAGAAGATAAAAAAAATTTGCGAAGGGGAAAAACCGAGTGGGTGTGCATATCAGATAAGGGAATATTTAACAAAAGATAATTCAATAGATTTTAATGAGAAACATGTGGAATTATGTAAAAGTTTACATGAAAATTTTAAGAAAAACGGAGTAATGGTGTCATATGGTCAAGCACAAAAGATTGTAAACATGGCATTTAAATATTTATATTGCTGTAAACTTGATGATAAAATGAGAGAGCGTTTTAAAGCTTGTCATATGCCTTTGGATAGTTTTAGTTTAGAATGGTTTAAAAGGTGCTTTAAAGAAGAAGATTTTTTTGACAAGGACTATTTCACTAAATTGCCAGATAAGCTTTTTAAAAAAGTAGATGGTGAAAAATTGCTGTTAAAAGCAGAGTCTATAGGTTCATGGAGTTCAATCAAAACATTATCAGAAAACGAGACAGAGGAAATGATTAGGTATCCATATGAATTTTACAGAGATGTTATAAAGAAATATTGCGAAGAATATAATGAAAAAGAAGTAAAAAGAGAAATTTACCCATTGCAATTGGATTTTATTGTCTGGCCTAAGATGCAAAAGATTATGGCAGCGGAGGCTTTTATAAAAACAATGGAAGAAAGTGAAGATGAAAAGGAATATGAAAAAAATAAATTAGAAAAATATGATATAAAGGATTCATTGAATCAAGTGTTGAAAGATAGATTAAATAGAATCAGAGATTTAATCGGAGAAAAATAAGATGGAAAAACAGTGTTTCAGCACTGTTTTTTATATGATCAGAAATGAGCCATTTTTACCCCATACAATCATATATCCTATTATTTATCAAGCACAGATTGGAGTGAAAAAGTTGAAAATATCCATTTATTCAAGAAAATCAATAGAAAAATTATTAGAAAAAGATTTTCCGGAAAATGCAGTGGTAATCAGTTTCTATGATCCGCCAGGAAAATTCCGTGATGCGGAATACAGGCCGGTAGACTATTCGGCGAAAACGAATTGTGTATTTCAGGCAGCACTGCATGACATTGATCTGGCAGTATTGCCGAAATATCATTTGACTTACGAGACATATTTTCCAGAAGTAGATGATCTTGCAGAATTTATTTTCAATGCAAAAAAAGAAGGAAAAGATATCATCTGTCAATGTGAATATGGCGAAAGCAGAAGTTCAGGATGTGCGGCGGCTATCCATGAATATTTCTATAAAGACGGTATCAAGATATTTGCTGATTATAGATATTATCCGAATCAGATGGTGTATCACAAGGTGTACGATGCGCTTGAAAAATATGGAGTTGAAAAGAATGTGATAAGAGAAAGTGGTGAATAGATTTATATGATGATAGAATTAAAGCAAGAGATTTTGGATTTGATTGAATCACCGAAATTGCATGCATATTTAATGGAAGATGCAGAACGACTGAAGTTGAGAGACTATGTGTCAATTATTGCCGGAGCACCAGTCAGTTTAAAAAGAAAACAGGGATTATTGTATAAGCTGAGAGCAACATCAGACACAAAGCAACAGGATACGGATTATTTGAAATTATGCTGTGAGTGTATTGATCAGGCAGTGCAATATTTAACGATGGAAAGTGAAAAGATTTTTCTTATACAACTGATGGGATATGACGATGATAATAAAAGTGATATTATAGATGGTCCATATATTATGACATCCCTTGAAGATATGAAAAAGGCAGTACAGGAATATTACTGGAATGAACCGGATTCTACATGGAACACTTTATATTGGCGGGTTGAATTATATCTTGATGGTGAGCATGAGATTAAGAAAAACGAATTTTTATCACCGATGTACACATACATCATGAATAAAGATGGAGAGATTCAATATTTTATTCATGAAAAAGTATCGTCAAATTATTTGAAAGGACCATTAGGAAGTATGGCAGAGTGGCTGTTTCATTCTGTATGCCCAGATTTAAACCTGCCTGTTCCGTATCAGACGGGAGATGTTCTGTTTATAGATTGCAGACCATATGCACCAGATGCTTTTTATTGTCGGCTCAAAGAAGTAGGAGATGATTGCTGTGGAATACAATGTGAATATGTGAATCCGGAAGGAGAGATTGAAACCGGTGCGTTAAAACATGGGGATTATTTCTTTAATCATAGAGAAGTGTATCAATATTTATCGCCGCTATATAAGGCAAAGATTGTTTCAAAAGATGAATTAAATTGGGATGATTATATTAAAGGAAAACAAAATGTTAGCAAGACCACATAAAGGAGTATTTTGGTTAATAGACGGAAAAATCTGGGCAGTTCCATTTGACAATCAAAAATATAAATCTGGGATTTCAAAATCAGGGGATTCTTATGTGCACAGAAAAATCTGGAAGGAGATAAAGCCTCGAAAGTGTCGATATCCATATAATTATTATCCTAGAGGGCGAGTTGAAATTACTTCAAAAAATGTATGTATTCTATATATGAATCCCAATATAGGTGAAGAATATATGGACGAAATAATGAAGAAATCTGGACTGGTTTCCGTATCAAAAATAATTTACGATAATAGCAGTCATTATAGATCTTATCTGGACAATGGATGGAAGGCAGATAAAAAATGAGGATTATTATTGTCAGGAGAAAAATGTATGAAGATATGGCTGGATGATATACGACCGGCTCCGGAAGGATATGTATGGTGTAAAAGTGTGAATATTGCCAAGAGAACCATTGAATCAGCGGAGGAACCGATTGTGTTAATTGACTGTGATCATGATTTGGGAGATTATGCTTATGATGGCGGGGATGGGATTAAATTATTGGATTGGCTGGTGGAAAATAAACGTTTTTATCCAATCAGGCTTCATACGATGAATCCTGTTGGTAGAGAAAATATGTTGCGGATGATTCGGAGATATTGGTAGGAGTAGAGGAAAGAGATATATGACAAAGAAAGAAGTATGTTATAAAAAATTGTAAAGAGCAAGATCCACCCGTGTATTACAGTATTGTCATTTTGACAATTTTGTATTACTTACGAGTAACAGACCTTGATTGGGATTACGTCCCCATACCCACGTGAAAATATAATTGCTGGCAATTATATTTTAGCAGATATGCAGGCATATCTGGATAAGCGTCACAGACAACAAAATAAGGAAATTTTGATAAGGCATTCACCTGGAATAGGTGAGTGCTTTTTTTGCTCTCAAATATTTAGTTAACGAAAAATAAAAAAATCTCCTCAGGGGGCTGTAAAAATGCCTCTCAGCGTTTCGTTTTATGTAAGGGTATTTTGGACAGGAAAAAATAAAAAAATTTTATCAAGAACCTGTATTTATGCCCTTCATCTTTTGAATATGTGTAAGAACATTTTTTAGCCGGCATAAAAATGATTTTTACAACAGTTAGAAACAGAAATGAGGCGAGAAAAGAATGAAATATGAATACATGAAGGAGTCAGAGCAGATGCTTCAGTACTTCCAGTTTCCGAAGTTTTTGCTCAAACTGCGCATTTCCCAAACTGCAAAATTTCTTTATATGATTTTGTATGACCGGGCGCGGATATCGAGAAAGAATAGCTGGATAGATAAGTATGGAAATGTTTATCTGATTTTTCCGATAGATGAATTGTCTGTTCAAATCGACAAATGCAAATCTTCTGTAAAAACAGCATTGAAGGAATTAGATGATGAGGGGGGGGTTGGTTCGCAGGTCCGGTGGATTTTCAAAACCCAATCATTTATATGTAAAAATTCCATCTGATGAGATAGGTTTACAGCCGGTTGACGATAAGGCGGTTGAAAAGATGGTTACAACAGAGTCGGAAAAGCAACCTTCATCTGGTCGTAAAAATGGCTGTACAGGAGTCGGAAATGTGGCACCTAGTAAAGTAACTGAGAAATATAAAAGTAATAAATATCATGAAGTAAATTATTGCTATGGGGAAGGAGAGAGTTTGTGATGAGAGAAGAAGATACCGTATGTGTAGGCAGTGATGGTTTGCAATATTGCAAAGTCTGTGGGGAAGCGAAAGAAGCATTTTTTCCTAAGGGTGACTTTATGGGGATGAAGAAACATTCTAGGCAATGTGCTTGTGACAGAAAAGCGTATGAAGAAGAACAAAAATATTTTAAAGACAAAGAGCACCGGGAATTAGTCAGCAGAAATACGAGCATCTGTTTTGACGAGAGCAGGATGGAAGAGTGGACATTTGAGAATGCAGATATGTCAGATGCAGTAATGCATAAGGCAAAAAGCTATGTTGATAACTGGGAGGAAATGAAAAGAAATCATATAGGCTGTTTGTTCTGGGGACCGGTTGGTACCGGGAAAAGTTATATTGCCGGGTGCATTGCCAATGAACTTCTAAAGCAGGAGGTAACGGTAAAGATGACCAACTTCAATACCATTATCGATGATATATTTCCGCTGGCAGACAAAACGGAATATATCAATGCATTGGCTTCATATCAGCTTTTGATTATTGATGATCTTGGAGTGGAACGAAATTCAGAATATGCATTAGGAATTATTTTCAGTGTCATAGATCGTAGGATCCGTTCGGGACGACCATTGATCATTACGACTAATCTTCCACTGAAAGAAATAAAAAGCGAGACCATGTTGGATAAAAGGCGTATCTATGACCGTATTTTAGAAATGTGTACGCCAATGTATGTTGGAGGCACAAGCAAACGAGAAGCGATTGCAAGTATGAAAATGGAGAAAGCGAAAACGCTGTTGAATACCAACAGAGGGGAGGAGAAATGCGAATGAATCATACAGAAAAAACAATACCTGTTTGGAAGAAATATTCTTTAAATGTTTCCGAAGCAGCTGAATATTACGGAATCGGAGAAAAGAGATTAAGACAGATTGCAGGTGAAAATGAAGGAGCAGATTTTATTTTGGAAGTTGGTTCGCACATCCGATTCAAAAGAAAATTATTTGAAGATTATCTGGATACAGCCAGCACAGTTTAAGTGACAGAATAGAAAAAATAGTAATGAAAATAATGTTCATTTTATCTTAGCGAAGAGAAGGTCTTGTGGTATAATGAATAAACCGAGACGGTCTTCCAAGTTAAATGAACATTTGATGAAGGAGACTAAAAGATTATGAGTGAAAAAAGGAGAGATCATAGAGGACGTATATTGCACAATGGAGAAATACAGTTATCTGATGGCAGATATCGATTTAAGTATGTCGATGAGATGGGAAAGGAGCGCTGCGTATATAGCTGGCGCTTAGACCATAATGATGCAACTCCGAAAGGAAAGCGCCGTACTTTGTCGCTTCGAGAGATGGAGAAGAAAATCCAGACGGACCATTTTGAGCAGATTGCAACAAATGGCGGAAATATGACGGTACTGGAACTGGTTGAAAAATATACATCAACCAAAACTGGTGTCAGACCTACTACAATTAGAAGGACCTTTCTTTCTGAAATCATCTTCTTTATCTATTTCGAAATAGAAATTTGTGCAATCGAAATAGGTGTGCGAAGTATCAAAATGATAGAGCTGATGAATCTGATGATTGTAGATTTCGATAATCTTTTCGTACTCGCAGCCAATATATTCGAGGCCGTCGTAAAGCTGGTTTAAGGAAAAATCATATGTTTCAAAAAGTTTTGGAATTACTTCGTCATATGTTTTGGATTTTGAGCATGGGTGAACAAGCCTTGCATAAACAAGAGATGACATCATATCGAAAACATTAAAACGAAAATCAGTAGCCGTCTGCATCAGGTCAATGTATTTCTTGACCGAAAGTTTATCGTTGATATTTTTAAGCGGAAAATAGCCAATCAATTTTTCAGGAGATTCATCTGATATTTGAAGAGCTTTCTTGGCATTCTTCGTTGTCTGAAAGTCCTGATTCAACTGATTAACTTCTTCCTTAAAATGAGATATGGGATCATCAATCCCCTTTGCTTGTAATTCGTGGACATATCCAATCGGCTTATAAGATTTGTGAGCAGTGTGACCACGTTCCGGGTCATAAAAACTTTCGTAAATCTGAAGATATAATCCTTTTTTGTTCTTTGTTTTTTTAAGAAATATGACATAAAAATGCACCCTCTTATAGTACAACACCATAGCACTATAAAAGCAAGTATAAAATAAAAAAATTGTCAAGTTTTTTTGAATAAGAAAAAATATAGTGCTAAATCCTAAAGACGGGAATAGTACAGTAAAAGAACAGAATAGTATATTTTTGGTTTGTTCAAATTATTTTATACTAGAGTAAAATAAATAAGAAGGAGGTTTTTTGCAATGAGCAAAAACAGGATTTACCATGTGGCATGTAGTGTATTGCTATGCGTATTGATGTTGGGGTCAATTTTAGTGCCAAGTAGTAGTGATAAGAGGAGTTCGGCAGCTTCGAGCAGTTTATTAAGTACGTATGGTTCTTTATTTGGAAGATCAGGAAACTGCGTATCATTAAGCCAGTTGCAGAATTCGAGTACATTGGCACACATTAAGTCACAGTACAACAGTATTACATTGGAGAATGAGATGAAACCAGACGCATTGTTGGGTTATTCTCCATCCTTGATTACAAGAGACTCCGCAAAGAATCTTGGATACTATGTATCCGGTTCCTTTACAGAATCCTATGTGCCAAAAATCAATTTTGACACGGTAGACAAAGTTTTGAAAATTTGCTATGAGAACGGAATTGGGGTTCGTGCTCATACACTTGTATGGCATAGCCAGACACCAGATTGGTTTTTCCGTGTAGGATATTCTACCAAATATGGTTATGTATCACAGGATCAGATGAACAAACGTATGGAGTACTACATTAAGACTGTTATGAACCACGTATACACAAGCAAGTATGGTAGTTGTGTATATGCTTGGGATGTAGTAAATGAGTATCTTCATGCAACAACATCCGGTTGGGAGAAGATTTATGGTGCGCGTACAACAAGACCAGCTTTTGTAAAACGTGCGTTCCAGTATGCATATGATTGTATCAAATACTTCGGTTTAACAAATAAAGTAAGTCTTTTCTATAACGACTTCAATACATACATGGAAGTAAATGATGTAATCACAATGATTAATTACATCAACTCAGATGGCAAGATTTGTAATGGTGTGGGTATGCAGTCTCACCTGTCAACATCATATCCAAGTGTGGCTTATTATACACAGGCAGTTCAGTCCTTTGTAAATGCAGGTTTTGAAGTACAGATTACCGAGTTGGATGCAACCAACAAAGGAGATCAGGATTTGGCAAATTATTTGTACAGTCTGATGAAGAATGTGATTAGTATTAAGAAAGCCGGAGGAAAGATTACAGGTCTTACTATTTGGGGACTAGCAGATGATGTAACCTGGATTAAAGGACAAAAACCATTGTTGTTCTCTACCATTGGAAATCCAAAAACTGCATATTGGTCTGTTCTTCAGGCGTATAAGGATTCGGGAGTGACTCAGGCAACTGTAACACCAAGCAGTTCAAGTTCTACTATCAGCAATGGCTGGTACTACATCAAGAATGTTAATGCACAAAAATATCTTCAGGTTAAGAATAATCAGGGAGGAAACAGCGTTAACGTTGAAATCGGAACTGGAACAGGCGTTCGGGGACAGAAATGGTATGTGACTAATACCAGTGATGGTTACTTCACATTGAAGAATGGTAATGGCTACATGTTGGATGTACAGTATGGTGCAAACAACGATGGCCAGAATATTCAGACATATTCTGCAAACAATGCAAATGCACAGAGATTCAAAGCAGTTAAGATTGGTAATTCCAATGCATATGGTATCGTTACAAAGATTTCCAGTGGTAAGAAAGCATTAGATGTATATAACTGGAGCAAATCCGATGGAGCAAATGTATGTCAGTGGTCATACTATGGAAATGCTAATCAGCAGTGGATTTTCGAAAAATGCTAAGATAGACCATAGAAAGAAGATTTTTATACAAAAAACCAATATATGGTGCAAAATGGCCGGGTGGACAAATGTTCATCCGGCCATTGCTCTTTTGGAGGTGGAGTCTTTGCTGATATCAAACATTTGTTAGTGTATAATTTTCATTGGCAAAAATAAGTAATTAAAAAGGGAAGAAGGAAATTCCCTCTTCCCAATCATACAGTTTTTCTTTATTATGTTAGTTGCGAAAAAAACAGATAAAGGAGACTGTATGATGAAATCCATTGTAGACGAAAACTTAGTATCTTTCAAGATGTTGGAGCAAAAAATATATGATTATGTTTGTGAACTTGGTCGCCTGATCACCCAGCAGGTCCTTGAATCCTATGATGCCAAGTTGGCAGAAAGCCGTGACAAAAAGACCTATCGAGGAAAAGGAAAGCGGAAAACCAGTATCAAAACCGTGTACGGCGAAGTGGAGTACAGACGAACGGTATATCACACAAAAACCGAACAGGGAGAAAAGGCATATATCTATCTGTTGGATGAAGCCATGCAAATGGATAAGATTGGTCTGATTTCAACCAATCTTGCAGAAAAGATAGCAATGACTGTAACAGAGGCACCTTATCGTGTAACAGCAGAAACCATCAGCAATACATGCGGACAAACCATCAGTAGCAGTGGCGTCTGGAATATGATGCAGCGACTGGGAGAACGGATTGCTGAAGAAGAACAGTATGCCGTAAAAGAAATGCACGCAGACCGGTCGCAAGGTGAAAAAGTCATTCCGGTATTGTTTGAAGAAATGGATGGTATATGGCTGCATATGCAGAATAGCAATCGAAAAATGAAAAAACAGGAAATGAAAGTGTTTACCATGTACGAAGGCTGGGACAAAGAGCAAAAAAAGCGAAGCAGTCTTGTAGAAAAAACAATGCTTGCCGGCATGGAATCCAGCCAGATATTTCATGAGAAAAGAGAGGCATTGATAGAGAAAAAATATAATGCGGATGAAATCCAGCAGAGGATTCTAAACGGAGATGGAGGGAGCTGGATAAGAGAAACGTATGATCCGGATGCCATCTTTCAGTTAGACCGCTATCATATCTATCAGGAGATATTGCGGAAAATAAGCGACCGTGATGCGCAAAGAGAAGCCCGAAAACTATTTGAGGAAGAAAAGATAACAGAACTTTTGGAGTTTATTTTGGTGTATGCGGACAGTGTGGAAACGACCGATGAAAAAGACAAAAGAAGTCAAAAGGCAAGAGAATTGTATCACTATCTCAATAACAACAAAGACTGTTACCGTATCAAAAGCAGGGACGGAAGATACCAGAACCAAGAGAAGGAATCGTATACAAAAATATGGGTGTGCAGGAATCTCAAAACTGCACGGTCATCACCATGAGAATGAAACACCGCCGGATGAGATGGTCTGCGAATACATTTAATGGTGCATTGGAAGATAACTACAAAAATATGTATAAGAGTAGATTCTACAATGCAGACATAAATGGTAAATCCTATGTCGATAAGAGAAGAGTTCTTGATAATGGTTTACCTAATCCGAACAGAGATAAGAGATATTGGATATTAGAGGATAGGTCTGCTATTGGAGATTCGAGCTGACAAGACCAAGAGGAAAACTGCGGGGGCAAATCCACATTTATGTATATAATGTCATTTTTGTGAATCTGACCCCAAAATGGTGTTCTACTTTCTTTGAAACCATCCTTTTCTACTAAGCTACACGACGCAATCAAAGATTGCTGTTTCGCTAAGTGAAAAGCCTGCGCCAAAGAAAGTAGCAAAGAAAGCGCATGAGACAAAGGGTTTTTTAATATAAAAATTATATTCATACTAGAAAAAATTTATGTTCATTACTCTGTAGATAATATGATTGTCTGGTTATAACTGTTCAATCAAAACAAGAAGGTTTTTAATGGGACGAAGTACTATCATAGATCACTGATGAAGAGTGATTTTGTACATAATTGTCAAAGTGTTTTATATAATTCTCGATAATTTCCTTGTCACGTTTGTAATGAAATACTTGGGCTTTTCGGTTGCCATACTGTCCTGTTGAATCAAGAGCATCATAACAATTCAAACCAGAAAAAAGTATTTTATTATCTAAGATACAATAATATATATCTGGAATACTTTCGTATGAATAAATCCTTAACTGATTTATTCTTCCTTCATGTAGTAATTTTATCCAACGATTTTTGGCGTTATCAACTTCTTTGTCATACGAATCCTTGCTAACTCCTATTTTATCAATATATGAACGAACAAGGATGACACATTTTTCGACATGAATATTTTCGTTCGAAAAAAGATCACACCAGAAACTACTGCTTATAGCATAAAGACGCATTGTTTTATATGAGGATTTCAAATGGATTTTTACATAAGTGGTTAATAGTAATTTGATTAAATACAAAATTATTAATAACAACAAACTTATAACCGCTGTTAAAAGATAAATGAACAAATTATCTTTTATAAAATTTGAAATGATATTTGGAGCAATAATAGTAGTAATAAAAACAACTAATGCGGATATTAATTTGTCAAGTAATTCCATTCTATTCATGTTTTTCCCCTTTCTATTCATTAAGATTTATATTTTTTTTTGCATTATAATTATTGCATAAAATATCTCGGAATACAAGAGTATAAAGAATATAGAAAGTGGTAATTTGAATGCCACTTACACAGAGGCATTTAAATTTGAGCATGTTTTATGCGGTTCAAAATATGAATTAAACTGATTATTCCTTTCGATAAAGAGAGGGTATTTCGGCTGCCTATCGGCATCCGAAATAAGCACCCTATAATGATTTTGAAATCTTGTTTGCGTTGTTGTGCCACTATAAATATGCTGAAAATACTGGCAGATTAAAAGATGGAAAATTCTGTATCACAAAGAAAAAGCATAGAACTGATTTGACAGGAAAGAAGAAACGAAAAGTACCAATCCGATATAATATGAATACCATTATGAATATGGTTGGTGCTAAATCATATGCAAATAGTTTTAAGAGATTTATAGATTGTGGTATGAATATTGAGGAATCAAAGGATAAGATAATTATTCAAATGGATATTCCGAAAGATGATAATGGATTGTTTACAGTACAGGACATTTATAATCCGATGGTATATTTGGAGGCATATTCATTACAGAAAGAATTATCAGAATGCGTGATGTGTGGTAAGCATTTCATTAAGAAGGGTAATGCCAGCACTTGAAGTAAATATTGTAGTGATAGATTGCATAGATTACAAGTCGGCAGGAATAATGAGAGAAATAAGTCTGCTGCCAGTTAATTTAATATGTTTGTAAAAAAATGAGAGTATAATGGCTCAGTTGTCAAGACAAAAATTTGATATTTTTATAATGAACTGATATGTTGACGAGTTACATGGAAAATGTGTGAAGCCTCTCCCTGATTTTTATATTATGCGGCTGCTC
>ENA-OPWR01001604-OPWR01001604.1-human-gut-metagenome-genome-assembly--contig:-NODE-1604-length-16927-cov-4.534139_pt1 | contig 16927 bp, 18 predicted proteins | sample MGYA00241507_ERZ502006 | MGnify/ENA primary metagenome ERZ502006 (study PRJEB25962, sample SAMEA2043041) | human gut metagenome | biome: human gut; feature: human-associated habitat; material: faeces...
GGGCAATGCCCCTTGCGGAGTCCAGAGGCGGCGCCTCTGGTGGGGTTTGGGGCAGCGCCCCAACTGTTCCTCGTCTGACCAATCCAAAAGGAAAAGTCAACAAGGCGCAGGCAGCGAAGCGTCCCTGCCAGTAACTTCGCGCTTCCTCAGAAGCGCCTCCCAACTTGCTCTTTCAACTTGCCGCACATTGTCGCGCCCATTGGCGCGACCGAGCATCCGGAACACCAAAAGAAGTCGCACATCCCCCAAAAGCCACTCATACCCCAAAAGGAGATACGAAATTGGAAATCAAAAAAGCAGAATTTATTACCTCTATGGCGCAGTACGGGAAATTCGAGGGCGTCGGACTGCCGCAGATTGCCGTCGCCGGAAAATCCAACGTCGGCAAAAGCAGCCTCATCAATAAGCTCTGCAACCGCCGTTCCCTCGCGCGCACGTCCCAAACGCCCGGAAAAACCCGGCTCATCAACGCCTTCCTGCTCAACGACAGCTTCCATTTGATTGACCTGCCCGGCTACGGCTTCGCAAAGGTCGATAAGCAGGAAAAACTCCGCTGGGGCAAAATGATGCAGGATTACTTCGAGCAGTCCGATGAACTGCGCCACGTCCTGTGCCTTGTGGATATCCGCCACGAGCCGACCGAGGACGATAAGCAGATGAACCTCTTCCTCCGCCAGATGGGCATCCCGTTCACCGTGATTGCCACCAAGGCGGACAAGATCAGCCGCGGCGCACGACAGAAGCAGCTTGCGCCTATCTGCCGCGCCCTGCTTGTGCAACCGTGGGAGGTCATCTGCTGGTCGTCTGAAGACGGCACGGGGCGCGACCAGCTGCTGACGCTTCTGGAAAAGGTGCTTGCGCCGGAAGAAGAAGCGCCGGAAGCCTGACACACATCTTTCATCCGCCGCATACGATGGGAACTGCCCGGAGAATCCGGCTGGATGGAGGAGTGCAGCAATGAAAAAGAAACCCAATGCCCACGCTGATGTGCCGCGCAACCTGATTTTTCCCCGCGCCGAGCTGGTCTACCTGCCCGTAACGCCGGAAGTGGCGCGCGCGGTGGAAAACGCCGTGCAAATGTCGCTGGATGCCCCGCTCAATGCGCCGAATCCGCGCCGAAGCGCCGCCGGACGCGCTGTTCTCCACGCGCGCGGCGTGTCGCTCCCCGGTGTGGAGGGCATGAACCGCGGCATCCGCTGCCATCGGCCGGTGCAGGTGACAAACGGCGTGCCGCTGACGAAGGAAACGATGTCCGTCACGGCGGAATCATCCGAAACGAGGGAGACGCCGGAAGTGCCGCTGCCCCCTGTCGCGCAGCCGACCATCAGGATTGGTACATGACAAAATGCCCCTTCCGAGACTGGAAGGGGCGAAAAAGGGTCAGCGGACGAAAATCTCCGTCACATAAACGTAACCGTTCGCGTCGTAGACGATGCCCAGCCCAACCTTCTGCCAAGCGCTGGAGAGAATGTTGCGGCGGTGTCCGTCCGAGGACATGAACGCGGCGTGCGCCTTTTCCGTGGTGGCATGGTGCGCAATGTTCTCGCCCGCACCGGAGAAGGAATAGCCGAACGTTTTCAGCATGTCGCTGACATGACCGTAGGTGGGGGACTCATGCGCAAAGTAATGGTTGTCGCGCATGTCGGCGGATTTGATGCGCGCAATGCGGGAAAGCTCCGCGTCGAGCGTCAAAGGCGAAAGTCCCTGCGCAATTCGTTCCTGATTGAGCAAATTCAGCAGAATTTCCTCTTGCACTTGCGACGATGGTGTAGTATAATCATCCCCCGTGGAAGGTGCAGGCGTTTTCAACGGCGCGCTGGCAGGTGTGGCGGTTGGACGGGGTGTTGCGACGGCATCCTGCGCGGGACAGACTGTTCCGTTCGGGCGATACCATCCATCATAATCGAACTGCGACGTCGGGAAGTTCTCAGCAGCCGATAGACTGGTGAGCAACAGGGCGGACGCAGTGAAAAGCGCCGCGTACTTCTTGTTCATTGCAAGCTCCTCCGAAAGTTATTACGATTTCCAACAAAAATCGTAACATGATTGTAACATATAACTTTTGGAGACGCAAGAAAATCCCCAGCGGCTTTCCAAGGAAATAACTACCACAGAATGTGCCGGACGGAAAAAACACCCGGCGGTCTGAATTTTAGGAGGGAATCTTCTTATGAAGAAGTATGTTCAATGCCCGCGGTGTGAACTGAACTACATCACGACGCCCGGCGACAAGTACTGCAAGGTGTGTATGCGCGAGATGAAGGGCGAAGGCGGGCAGGACGACGTGGAAATGTGCAGCGTATGCAACGAGAATCCCGCACTGCCGGGACGCGATATCTGCCTGTTCTGCCTGAAGGAAATGAACGCGCAGGCGGCGGAGAGCGTGGGCGCTGCGTCCGACGATTCCGGTGACGGCGACGGCGAACAGGTGACGCCGCGCAGCCTGACGGACATGGACGACGTCGGCTCGATGGACGAAATTCAGATGCTGCCGGAAGAAACCGACGGCGAATACACGAAGATGGCGGGCGAAATGACTTCTTTGGAAGGAATGCAGGAAGACGAAGCCAACGAGGATGACGACGAGGACGCGGACGACGATATGTGACCTGTCCGCGCCGCGCAAGGAGGACACATGACGCTGTTTGCCATCGGTGATTTGCATTTGCCCGGCGGCGAGGAAAAGCCGATGGATATTTTCGGCGACCACTGGGAGAATCACTTTGCGCATATCGCGGCGGATTGGCGCGCGCGTGTTAAGGACGGGGATGTCGTGCTGATTCCCGGCGATATCTCGTGGGCCATGCAGCTGGAGCGCGCCGTGCCGGACTTGCAGAAGATTGGCGCGCTGCCGGGGCGCAAGGTGCTCATCAAGGGCAATCACGATTACTGGTGGAACAGTGTCTCCAAACTGCGGCGGGTGCTGCCGGAAGGCATGAGCGCCTTGCAGCATGACGCGCTGGATATGGGGGATTTTGTCGTCTGCGGCACGCGCGGGTGGATGTTCCCCACGGGCGACGCGCCGCTTGCGCCGGAGGATGAGCGCATCCTGAACCGTGAACTGCTGCGGCTGGATATGGCGATCTGCGCGGCGGAGAAACTGGCGCAGGGGCAGAAGCCGATTGTCGTCATGCTCCACTATCCGCCGCTGCTGCTGACCGTGCTGGATACGCCGTTCACGCAGGTGCTTGCGCGGCACAGGGTGCATACGGTGGTGTACGGTCATCTGCACGGGGCAGGAATCCGCGCGGGGTTCAACGGCGAGCATGAAGGCATCCATTATCGGCTGACCTCCTGCGACGCGCTGGGCTTCCGGCTGACGGAAGTGCCGCTGATGACCACAATAAGCAATTCTTAAATATTTGTTACATCCCCAAAAAGACGGTTTATGCCGTCTTTTTTTGTTTTTGGGCGTAGAAACCACTTATTCAGCGAAAAATATGCCTGAATGGAGAACCGCTCCCAAAAGTGACGGACAGAATCACTCGAAAAAGAACGATTGTTTCCCGTTTTTGGGCGGCGATGACACATTGCCCCTGTCGAATATTACGAAAAGATGAAAGAAAACTGGAAGCGGGCAAAAATTTCATCGAAAAAAGTGCCTGCAAACACTTGCAATTTCCGAATCGCGGCGGTATGATAAGAGTGCCATTTCGTGTGATTGACGACCTATTTTGTGAATTTGGTGGGGGTGAGCGTGTGGATGAGAACCAAGTTGGGCAAAATGAACGCCTGACCCCCACTAATATGCGCACAAATGTACCCCTTTCTGACGAGCAGATTCTTGAAAAACAGAGAAAGCGTTTCCGCGGCACCTATAATCATTCGCTGGACGGCAAGGGCCGTCTGGTGATTCCGCTGGCGTTCCGGCAGGAACTGGGCGAGCGGTTTGTGATTGCACCGGAATTTGACTTCAAGTCCATTGCAATTTACCCCGAAATGGTCTTTATGCGCCTGTGCGAGCATTATGAGCGGCTGAACCGCAAGAAGAAAAATGCACAGCTGATGAACTACATGCAGTGGTTTAACTCCATGTCCTATACGGATCAGGAGTGTGACGCGCAGGGACGCGTGCTGCTGCCGGCAAAACTGCGCAGCATGATGCTGGGCGAAGAGAAGGACGTTGACATTATGGGCAACGACGACCATCTGCGCGTGGCGGCGACAATCAACAACATGGCGAACTTCGAGCTGTTCAAGGATAACCTGAATGCGACGTGGGCAGCGATTGACGAGCTGGAAGACGGCGAGGACGAGAAAGAATAACGGTTCTATCCGCTGAAACAATGGCATTTTTCAGGCAGAGGAGGCATACAGTATGATGAACGACAGGGCGCGGCTGTGGAGCAAGCGCAAATCCGCCCCCTTCGCAGATCCGCGCGATGAGGAACGCGCTCTCCGCGAAATGCGGAAGAGCATTGACCATAGCTTTAACTTCAACATCGATTTCAAGGGTGAGCAGCCGTATATGGATAACTATCGGGCGACGGTCAGCTTCGGTGCAGGCTGCTGGCAGAACACGGGCACGCGACGCCGGGCGGATGTGCCGCAGCAGCAGGAACGGCAGCACAGTATTCTCGTTTCGCGGCAGGGGCTGCATTCGGGGCTGGCGATGCTGGTAGTGGCGGTGTGCCTGTTCGTGATGGGCTTCTTCTGGCTGAACTTGCAGTCGCAGATTCAGAACGTCAGCACCCAGATTGGTGTCCGGACGACGAACATCAACGCGAAGCAGCAGGAGAACGACACCCTGCAGGCGCAAATCAGCGTCGCGACGAAGGAACAGTCGCTTTTGCAGCGGGCGCAGAAGCTGGGGATGAAGGAAGGCAAGAACGTGCAGGTGGTGGAACTGTCCGGCGTGCCGGATGCTATCTGCGGCCTGCAGGAGGGCGCGCAGAACACCATGACCACCACGGACGTGGCGCTGCTGATGCATATGCAGTAATCGAATCCGCAATCCACAGCAATAAGCCGCAAAAACGCGAATCAGGAGGACGGACATGCATCCGGAACTGCTGGTACGCAAGCGAATCTGGCTGATGACGCTGGTGCTGACGGGCTTGTTCCTGCTGGCGGCGGCGCGCATTGCCGTTCTCACTACCTCCGAGGCTGCCTCTCTGACCGAGCGGGGCATTCGTCAGTGGACGAAAGCTGGCATTGTTACGGCGCGACGCGGCACGATTACCGACCGAAAGGGGCGAACGCTCGCCATCTCCGCGACGGCGTACATCGTCACCGCTGACCCGCGGCTGGTCAGCAACACGGAGAAGTTTCTCGACAGTATCGAGCCGGTGCTGAACATCAACAAAGAGACGGCACGAAAACGATTGCAGGACAAGACAAAGGGGTCGATTATCTTAAAGCGGCAGGTCAGCCGCGAGACGGTCGATGCCCTGCGTCAGCTGCGGTCAGAGGCGCCGGAGGACAGCGGCTTGAAGGCGCTGTCCTTTGACGAGGATATCTGCCGCTACTACCCGTATGGAGCGCTGCTCAGCCAAGTGCTGGGCTTGACGACGGTGGACAGCGAGGGGCAGTCCGGGCTGGAAAGCCGCTATGAGGATGTCCTGCGCGGCACGGAGGGCAGCTATCTGCGGCAGGTGGACGCGCGCAATCGGCAGCTGGACGGCACGGAAGGCTGGTACATCCCGTCGCAGCAGGGGTGCGGTTTGGTGCTGACGATTGACGCGGAAATTCAGGAGATGGTCGAAAAGGCGATGCGCGAGTGCATTGAAGTCAATCAGGCGCAGTCGGTCATCTGCCTTGTCAGCGACGTGAAAACAGGCGCGATTCTGGCGATGTGCATGAACCCATGCTACGACCCGAACGATCCGCCGCGCAACGACGCGGAGACGCTGACGGAGCTGATGCGCCTGACCGCGATTTCCGACGTTTACGAGCCGGGCAGCACGTTCAAAATTCTCACGGCGGCATCCGCGTTGGACAGCGGGGTGACAACGCCGCAGGATTCTTTCTACTGCTCGGCGAAAATCACCGTTGACGGCGACACCATCCGCTGCTGGGGACGGCCGCACGGCGCGGAGACGATGGCAGATGGGCTGAAAAACAGCTGCAACCCGGTGTTTGTCGAGCTGGCGCTGCGGATGGGGACGGATACGTTCTACCGCTACCTGACGGCGTTCGGGCTGGGCAAAAAGACGGGCATTGACCTGCCGGGGGAGTCGCCGGGCATCCTCATCACGTCGCGGAACGTCAAACGCGTGGACCTGGCGCGCATCGGCTTCGGACAGTCCGTCGCGCTCACGCCGATTCAGATGATGATGGCGGCAAACTCCGTCATCAACGGCGGAAAGCTGATGAAACCCTACATCGTCAGCGAAATTCAAACGCCGGACGGGGAGACACTGGAGCGCTTTCACCCGACGGTGATGGCAGCGCCAATTCGCCCGGAAACGAGCGACACGATGCGGCTGCTGCTGGAACGTGTCGTCTCAGAAGGCGGCGGCAAGAACGCGGCGATTGCTGGATACCGCATCGGCGGCAAAACCGGCACGGCACAGGTTTACAAGAATGGACGCGTCGTGCGCGACACGCACATCGGGTCGTTCTACGGCTTCGCGCCGGTGAATGATCCGCAGGTGAGCATCCTCGTCATTGTCAAGGAGGCGGACGTGCCGATTGATTATGGCGGCACGACGGCGGCGCCTTTTGCCCGGCAAATCATGCAGGAAATGCTGCCGTACCTCGGAATTGACCCGGAAAATGACGAAAAAGATGAAGAAATTGAAGTTCCTGCGCTGAAAGGCTTGACGATTGGCGATGCAAAGCGTAAACTGTCACAGGTGGGATTGGAAAGCGTGACGGACGGCGCGAACACCGTCGTGCTGGATCAATTGCCGCCGGCGGGCGCGAAGCTCGTCAAAGGCGGGCATGTGATGCTCTACACCGCCGGTTCAGAGGAGCTGACACCGGAAGAGCTGGTCTGTGTGCCTGACCTGACTGGCTTGGGCGATGTAGATTGCGCGCGCCTTGTGCGCCAGCGGGGACTAATGATGTCCATGACGGGGCAGGGGCTGTGCACAGAGCAAAGCCCTGCAGCGGGAGAATATGTACAGCCCGGCACAACGATTTTTCTGCTGATGGCCGGGGATGACGAATAAAGGAGCTAATTGACGATGGAACTGAGACAGCTTGTCAAGGAAGTGCCGTACTTGCTGGAAACCAGGGGCGATATGTCCGTGGAGATTGCGGCGCTGTGTTCCAACAGCCGGGAAAAGACCGAAAACGGCATCTTCTTCTGCTTTGCCGGCGCACATTTTGATGCGCATCAGTATGCCCCGCAGGCGGTGCAAAATGGCTGCGTGGCACTGGTAGTGGAACGCTTCCTGGACGATGTGAACGTGCCGCAGGTGCTGGTAAGCAATGGCCGCGCGGCGATGGCGAGAATCTGCGAGGCGTTCTTTAATCATCCGGAGCGGAAAATGCGCTTCGTGGGCATTACCGGCACGAAGGGCAAGACGACGACCAGCTACATGGTCAAGTCTATCTGCGAACAGGCGGGCTTCAAGTGCGGGCTGGTCGGTACGACGGGCAACATGATCGGCGAGAAGCACATCCCGTCCAGCAAGACCACGCCCGATCCGATTGACCTCATGCGCGACCTGAACGAGATGGTGCAGGCAGGCGTGCAGGTGGTCGTTATGGAGGTGTCGGCGCACGCGCTGGATATGCACCGGCTGGACGGCATGACGTTCGAGTGTGGCTGCTACACCAACCTCAGCCAAGACCATCTGGACTACTTCGGTACGATGGAGAACTACTTCCAGTGCAAAAAGGCGTTCTTCACCTCCGGTATGGCGAAAAATGCCGCCATTAACGCCGATGACGAGCGGGCGGCGGAGCTGCTGCGCGACGTGACAATTCCGCATATGACCTACGGCATTGCGGCGGAGGCGGATTTGTTCGCGCGCGACATTGAGATTACCGAAAACGGCGTGTCCTTTGAGCTGCGGCTGCGCAACGCGGAATACATCCAAATCAACCTGCGCATGACGGGCATGTTCAACGTCTACAACGCCTTGTCCGCGGCGGCGTGCGCGCTGATTCTGGGCGTGTCGCCGGAGAATGTCCGCGCAGGGCTGGAAAGCATCCGCAGTGTGCCTGGGCGCATTGAAATGCTGCCGACGAATACGCCGTACCGCGTGATTCTGGACTACGCCCATGCGCCGGATGCACTGAGCAACATCCTGCGCACCTGCCGCACGTTCACCAAGAAGCGGCTGATTGCGCTCTTCGGCTGCGGCGGCGACCGCGATAAGGGCAAGCGCCCGATTATGGGACGCATCGGCGGCGAACTGGCGGATTTGTGCATCCTCACCAGTGACAATCCGCGCACGGAAGATCCGATGGAAATCCTGCACGAAATCGAAGAGGGCATCAAAGAGACGACGGGCGAGTACGTCGTCATCGAGAACCGTCGGGACGCCATCCGCCACGCGCTGGAAATCGGGCGGGAAGGCGACATCATCGTCCTGTGCGGCAAGGGTCACGAGACGTATCAGGAGACAATGGGCGTCAAGCGGCCGTTCGACGAGAAAGTTGTCGTGCAGGAGCTGCTGACGGAACTGCGCGGCGAGTAAGCTGCTGCGCATTGAATACCCGATAATAAGGAAGGATTACCTATGCTGACAAATGTACTGCTTGCGCTGGTGCTGTCTGCGGCGATTGCGCTGGCGACCGGCCCGAAGCTGATTGAATGGCTGCGCGGTCACCAAATGAAAACGAGCGAGAACGAACTCGGCCCGAAGGAGCACCTGAAAAAGCGCGGCACGCCGATTATGGGCGGGCTGATGATTGCGCTGGGCTGCATCGTATCGTTTGTGCTGTGCGCGGCGTATACCGGCGCGTGGGTGACGACGATTCTGCCGCTGCTGCTTGTATCGCTGGGGTCGATGGCAGTTGGTCTGGCGGACGACTGGACGAAGGCAGTCAAGCACCGTTCCGAAGGGCTGACCCCGTGGCAGAAGATAATCGGCTTGTCCGTGGTGTGCCTCGGCTTCTCGGTCTGGTGCTACTTCACGCAGGGGAGCAAAGTGCTGCTGCCGTTTGCGAATACCGAATGGGACTTAGGGCTGTGGTATATTCCGCTGCTGGCGCTGACGGTGCTGTTTATGACCAACAGCGCGAACCTGCAGGACGGCATCGACGGCATCCTGTCCAGCGTGACGAGTGTCGGCTGCATGGGTTGGGCGGTGATTGCGGGCCTCAGCGCCGTGACGGTCTATCAGCACCTGAACGGCGGCTCGTTCGGCATTCCGATGGTAAAAATTCCCGACGACCCTGATGCGGCGCGCGCTTTGCAGGATAATTACAGCGCGATTGCCATTTTCGCGGCGGCACTGTGCGGCGGCTGCCTCGGCTTCCTGCGCTACAACCGCTATCCGGCAAAGGTGTTCATGGGCGACACCGGGTCGATGTTCATCGGCGGCGCGGTGGTCGGTATGGCGATGCTACTGCGTCAGCCGTTCCTGCTGCTGCTGATTGGCTTCACCTGCTGCATGTCCAGCGTGAGCGTCATTTTGCAGCGCTACTATTACAAGGCGACCCGTAAAATCTACGGAACGCCCCGGCGGCTGTTCAAAATGTCGCCGCTGCACCATCATTTTGAGAAGTGCGGCATGAAGGAAACGCAAATCGTGCTGATGTATACCGTGGTGACGCTGGTGCTGACGGCGCTGGCGGTTATTTCGGTCATCGTGTAAGGAGAGCGAAAAATCATGCGCAATACGGAAAAATACGCGGGCAAGCGCGTGCTGGTGGTCGGCATGGCGCGCAGTGGGATTGCGGCGGCACAGCTGCTGTGCAAGGCAGGCGCGCACGTTATCATCAATGACAGCAAGGCGGCGGAACAGCTGGGGGACAGCCTGAAGCCGCTGGAGAATCTGCCGCTGGAGCGCCGTCTGGGCTGTCCGGCGATGGAGTGCCTGGACGGCATCGATGCAATGGTCATCAGCCCCGTTGTGCCGGACAACGCGCCGTTCGTCTTGAAGGCGAAGGAAATGGGCGTTTACGTCACCGGTGAGCTGGAAATGGCGTATCAGCTGTCCTCTGGCGAAATGGTGGCGATTACCGGCACGAACGGCAAGACGACGACCGTCACGCTGCTGGGCGAAATCTTCCGCAATGCAGGACGCACGACGCATGTCGTGGGCAACATCGGCTATCCGTACAGCGCGGCAGGTCTCGACAGTCAGGACGACGACCTGTTCGTCTGCGAAGTCTCTTCCTTCCAAATGGAGACGGCGGAGACGTTCCACCCGAAGGCGGCGGCGCTGCTCAATATTACCGAAGACCATCTCAATCGCCACGGCACGATGGAAGTCTACACGGCGATGAAGATGCGGCAGTTCCAGAACATGACGGCAGAGGACGTCGCCGTGTTCAACGCGGACGACCCGGCACTTGCACCGCTGATTGGGCAGGTGAGGGCGCAGGTGATGCTGTTCAGCCGCAAGCGGGAAGTGGAGCAAGGCGCGTTCGTCCGGGATGGCGAAATCGTCGTGCGCTTCCACGGTGCGGAAGAGACGATTTGCCCGGCGAAAGACGTGTTCATTCCCGGCCCGCACAACCTCGAAAACGCGCTGGCAGCGTGCTGCATTGCGGTCGCGATGGGCGTGAAGCCGGACGTGATTGCCCACACCCTGCGGACGTTCCAAGGCGTGGAGCACCGCATCGAGTTCGTCCGCGAGCTGGACGGCGTTCGCTACATCAATGACAGCAAGGGCACGAACGTGGACAGCACCATCAAGGCGATTCAGACCATGACGCGCCCGACGGCCATCATCCTCGGCGGCTATGACAAGCACTGCGATTTCACCCCGATGGTGCAGGAAATGCTGGCATCGCCCTACATCAAGGAAGCCGTGCTGATTGGCGCGACTGCCGACCAGATTGAGCGCACCTGCCGCGAAAACGGCTACACGCACCTGCACCGCGCAGGGACGCTCAAAGACGCCATCGACCAGTGCCGCGCGCTTTCTTCCGACGGGTGGAATGTGTTGCTGTCCCCGGCGTGCGCGTCGTTTGACATGTTCTCGGACTATGAGAGCCGCGGGCGCATCTTCAAGGAGCTTGTGCGCGAACTGAAATAATCCCATCCCTGTGCGCTGAGAAAGGAGCAGACATGCTTCAGGTAAAAAGCGCACAAAAGCGACAGACCGCAATACCGCTGAAAAGACGCAATCCCGTGGACGGTACGCTGGTGATTATCCTCATCATGCTGCTGCTCGCGGGATTGCTGGTTCTATTTTCCGCGACGTTCTATACCGGCACGTCCACGCGCAGCCCGTACAGCGAGGTGCTCAAGCAATTGCTGGGCATTGGGCTGGGCACGGCGGCGTGCATCGTCACCAGCCGCATTCCGTACCGCTGCTGGCAGCATCCGTATGTCGTGGTGGGCGGATTGGCGTTGTCCGCGGTGCTGCTGGTGCTGGTCATCATACCGGGCGTGGGCGTGTACATCAACGGTTCGCGGCGGTGGCTGTCGCTGGGTGGATTGTCCTTCCAGCCGTCAGAAATTGCGAAATTCGCTGTGGTGCTGTATATGGCGACGACGCTGACCTACCGCGGCGAGCGCATCCGCCGTCTCTTCACGGGCATTGTGCCAGTGCTGGTCGTGCCGGGAGTTGTATTCCTGCTGATTCTGGAGCAGCCGAACCTGTCCACCGCAGGGTCAATCCTCATCGTCAGCCTGATTCTCATCATTATGGCGGGCGCAAAGTGGCGGCATATTCTGCTGATGCTCGTCGGCGGGCTGGGCGTGGGCGCGTTCTACGCATGGTCGGAGCCGTATCGGCGGCGGCGCCTTCTGTCCTTCCGTAACCCCTTTTCCATGATGAGCGATGAGGGCTACCAGCTCAGCCAGTCGCTGATTGCGTTCGGGTCGGGCGGCATTTTCGGCATGGGGCTGGGCATGGGGCGGCAGAAGTATGCCTATCTGCCGTACCCGGAGAGCGATTTCATCTTCGCCATCGTGGGGGAGGATTTCGGGCTGCTGGGCTGCTTGATTGTGGTGGCGCTGTTCGTGGCGCTGATGCTGCGGGGAATGCGAATCGCCATGCGCTGCCCGGATAAGTTCGGAACGCTGCTGGCGGCAGGAATCACCAGCAGCATCAGCGTGCAGGCGTTCCTCAACATGGGCGTGGTTGTGGGCATTCTGCCAACGACGGGGCTGCCCCTGCCGTTCTTCTCCGCCGGCGGTACGTCGATTTCCATCACGATGGCAGCCATCGGCATCCTGCTCAATATTTCCCGTGAATCAGCTATTTGAACTGCGAAATTGGCACAGCGCCTGTTTTCCGGCATAGGCTGAAGCACAGGAGGTGGACGCGGATGGAAGCGTTTGTTGTGCGGGGCGGAAGAAAGCTGGAGGGTACGATGCGCGTCGATGGCGCGAAGAACGCGGCGCTGCCCATTCTCGCGGCTTCGGTGCTGACGGAGGAAACGGTGGTGCTGCAAGGCGTGCCGATGATTTCCGACGTGCGGAAGATGACGGACATCCTGACGATGCTGGGCTGCCGGATTCGCCGCGGTGGACACACGCTGACGCTTGACGCGGGCGGGTTGAACCGCACGGAAATGCCGGACGCGCTCTCCAAGCAGATTCGATCGTCCATCTTCCTGCTCGGGCCGATTCTCTCGCGCTTCCGGCAGGCGACGGTTACATATCCCGGCGGCTGCGAAATCGGACTGCGCCCCATTGATTTGCACCTGTCAGGACTGCGCAGTCTGGGCGTGGCGATTCACGAGGAAGGCGGTGTGATTCACTGCGACGGCGGCATGGTGATCTAAGAAAAGGAGAGTTGGAATGAAGAGAAGAGTAGTCATCACAGGGCTGGGTGCGGTAACCCCGATTGGAAATACCGTGGAGGAATTCTGGAACGGCGTCCGCGAGGGAGCCTGCGGAATCGGAACGATTACGAAATTTGATACAGCAGAATATAAAGTACATCTGGCAGGCGAGGTCAAAGGCTTCGTGGCAAAAGAACGCATGGATTTCAAGGCGGCAAGACGAATGGGAACTTTCTCCCAGTATGCCGTTGCGGCAGCAAAAGAAGCGTTTGCAGATGCCGGCATTTCCATGGAGAATGAAGATCCGTTCCGCGTCGGCGTTCTGGTGGGCTCCGGCGTCGGTGATCTGAATGCATGCGAGCAGGCGAAAGCCAAAATTGATGCCGGAAATCAGTCCCGCGTCAACCCGTTTACCGTTCCGGTGATGATTGCGAACATGGCGGCGGGAAACGTTGCGATTGCACTCGGCGCGAAAGGAAAATGTACCAGCGTGGTAACGGCGTGTGCGACAGGAACGCACTGCATTGGCGATGCTTTCCGCGCAATTCAGTACAACGACGCGGACATCTGTGTGGCAGGTGGTGCGGAGAGCGCAATTACGCCGGTCGGCGTGGCAGGCTTTTCGGCACTGACCGCACTTTCCGAGTCGGAAGATCCGCTGCGGGCTTCGATTCCATTTGATAAAGACCGGAACGGTTTCGTCATGGGCGAGGGCGCCGGCATTCTCGTACTTGAGGAGCTGGAGCACGCGAAACAGCGCGGCGCGAAGATCTATGCAGAGGTAGTCGGATACGGCGCAACCTGCGATGCGTACCACATTACTTCTCCATTGGAAGATGGAAGCGGTGCGGCACGTGCGATGGAGCTTGCGATGGAAGAAGCGGGAGTAAAACCGGAAGAAGTTACTTATATTAATGCACACGGAACGTCCACACATCACAACGATCTGTTTGAAACGCGTGCGATCCGGAAAGCCTTCGGTGATGCGGCAGACCATGTGCTGGTCAACTCGACGAAATCGATGGTCGGTCATCTGCTCGGCGCGGCAGGCGGTGTGGAAGCTGTTGTCTGTGCGAAATCCATTCAGGACGGCTTCGTGCATCAGACGATTGGAACAAAGGAAGCAGATGCGGAATGCGATCTGAATTACTGCATCGGCGCTCCGGTGGAAACCGATGTGAAACTGGCAATGAGCAATTCCCTTGGTTTTGGCGGCCACAATGCGGTGCTGCTGTTTCAGAAATATGAATAAAGCGGCATCGTGTTCCGGTGCAGAAAGGAAAATAAGATGGAATTAGATCAGATTTTACAGTTGATTGATAAAGTTTCGGATTCTTCGCTGACCGCGTTTGATTACGAGGCTGATGGGATCAAGATTGCCATGGAGCATGGAAAAGCAGCTCCGGTGCAGGTGCAGATGAGCGGGGTTCCATCCGGTGCCGGTCTGCAGATGGCAGAGATGATGGGCGGAGCAAATGGCGTGACAGCGAAAGAAGCAGCCATGCCGGAGAGAAAAGAAACGGCAGGAAAAAGTACAGCGGCTGAGGATCACAGCGAAGCAGAAGAAGGCGTTTTTGTGACATCCCCGCTGGTCGGAACGTTTTATACAGCTCCGGCAGAAGATGCCGAGCCGTTTGTGAAGGTCGGCGACACCGTGAAAAAGGGACAGGTTGTAGCGATTGTGGAGGCCATGAAGCTGATGAATGAGATTGAGAGCGAAGTGGACGGCGTGATTGCGGAGGTTCTGGTGAAAAACGGCGAGATGGTTGATTACGGAAAACCGCTGTTCCGGGTAAAAGCGTAAAGCCGGGACGAGAAAGGAAGCAGCGAATGAACAGTTTGACAACGAAGCAGATTCAGGAGATTATTCCACACAGACATCCGTTTCTGCTGGTGGATTACATAGAAGATTTTGAGCCGGGCGAATTCGGCATTGGGTATAAATGTGTGACGTACCGCGAGGATTTTTTTGCGGGTCATTTTCCGCAGGAGTCGGTGATGCCGGGCGTGCTGATTATCGAGGCGCTGGCGCAGGTCGGTGCGGTTGCGATTCTTTCTCTTGACGAGAATAAGGGAAAAATTGCATTTTTCGGCGGCATCAACAAGTGCCGTTTTAAGGGAAAAGTGAAACCGGGAGACAAGCTTCGTCTGGAGACGAAAATTATCCGCCACAAGGGACCGATGGGCGTCGGGGAAGCGGTCGCTTCGGTCGACGGCAAGGTGGTCGCGCAGGCGGAACTGACCTTTATGGTGGGGGCAGCACAATGATTCGAAAAGTTTTGATTGCAAACCGTGGGGAGATCGCGGTCCGGATTATCCGGGCATGCCGTGAGATGGGAATTCTCACGGTTGCTGTTTATTCGGAGGCGGACCGGGAGGCACTGCATGCGCAGCTCGCGGATGAGGCGGTGTGCATCGGGCCGGCACCGTCGAAGGACAGTTATTTAAATATGGAACGTATTTTGAGTGCGGCGCTTGTGACGGGGGCGGGTGCGATTCATCCGGGATTTGGATTCCTGTCGGAGAACAGCACGTTTGCGCGGAGATGCCAGGAGTGCCACATTACGTGGATTGGGCCATCTCCTGAGGTGATGGACCGGCTGGGTAATAAGTCTGAGGCGCGAAATACGATGCAGGCAGCCGGTGTGCCGGTGATTCCGGGGACGAAGGAACCTGTTTTTGACTGGGAGACGGGTCTTTCTGAGGCCGACCGGATTGGTTTTCCGGTGATGATTAAGGCGGCGCTTGGAGGCGGCGGCAAGGGTATGCGCATGGCGGAGACGCGCGGGGAGTTCCAGAGTGCGTTTCAGACGGCGCAGAAGGAGGCTAAAAGTTCGTTTGCGGACGGGACGATGTATGTGGAGCGGCTGATTCGTCATCCACGTCATGTGGAGTTTCAGATTATGGCGGACTCGTTCGGGAATGTGATTCATCTTGGGGAGCGGGACTGCTCGATTCAGAGGAATCATCAGAAGATGATTGAGGAGTCGCCTTGTGTGGCGATTGATGACACGCTGCGGGAGCGGATGGGCTCGGCGGCGGTCCGGGCGGCGAAGGCGGCACATTATGTGAATGCGGGGACGATTGAGTTTCTGCTGGAGCCGGACGGGAATTTTTATTTTATGGAGATGAATACGCGGATTCAGGTGGAGCATCCGGTGACGGAGGCTGTCACGGACATGGACCTCATCAAAGAGCAGATCCAGATCGCGGCGGGGGAACCGCTCTCCGTGAGCCAGGAGGACATCAGGATCTCCGGCCATGCTATCGAATGCAGGATCAACGCGGAGAATCCGGAGAAGAACTTTATGCCATGTCCGGGCATGATCACAGATATCCATCTCCCGGGTGGCAGGGGAGTCCGTGTGGACACGGCGGTCTACAACAACTACAGGATTCCGCCGAATTATGATTCCATGATCTTAAAGCTGATCGTGCGGGACAAGGACCGGGAGTCCGCCATCGCGAAGATGCGCAGCGCCCTCGGAGAGCTTGTCATCGAGGGAATCAATACGAATCTGGATTTCCAGTATGATATTTTAAGTGATCCGGATTTTCAGTCGGGAAATGTGGATACAAACTTCATTCCGTCGCATTTTCCGGAGTATACCAAAGAATAGGATTATACCAGTTCAGCCATGCACATAGTTAGGCATAGACGTGTGTTGCAAGCTTGCTTGCATAAGCACGTTTATGACTAACTATGTATATGCGGAACGCCACGAGCTTCTTGTTTTCATGGAACATGAAAACAAGAAGACTGCATGGCTGAACGTGCAATTTCCATAGTCTTGAAAGGAGCTTTTATATATGCTAAGGGATATGTTTAAAAAAACATATACGAAGATCGATATGAAATACCGTGCGGGAGAAAAGGAATCTGCCAGAACGGCAGAGGAGGACGCGCCGGTCCTGCCGGGCTGTGGAAAAAGTGCAATAAATGCGGAAAGCCGATCTACACGGACGATGTAAGGGCGAACTTTTATATCTGCCCGAAGTGCGGCGGATACTTCCGTGTCCATGCGTACCGCCGGATCGAGATGATCGCGGATGAGGGAAGCTTTGAGGAGTGGGATCAGGATTTGACAGGCGGAAATCCGCTGGATTACCCGGGTTATGAGGA
>ENA-OPWR01001605-OPWR01001605.1-human-gut-metagenome-genome-assembly--contig:-NODE-1605-length-16926-cov-2.522079_pt1 | contig 16926 bp, 18 predicted proteins | sample MGYA00241507_ERZ502006 | MGnify/ENA primary metagenome ERZ502006 (study PRJEB25962, sample SAMEA2043041) | human gut metagenome | biome: human gut; feature: human-associated habitat; material: faeces...
CAAAAGATGATTCTTCTAATAGTGCGTCTATGGTCTTTTCTCTATCCATCGTACTTCTTTTAGGAGGATTTATCTTTTTTTCAATATCTTCTTCTAAAGTACCAAAAGCTCTTTTACGAACATCATCCACATTAACGGTCTTCTTTTCTTCCTTAGCTAAAACGATATCTTCTTTTTTGTAGTTTTTATCTAAAACGCCATAAACGGGAGAAATAACAGGCGATGGTTGAAATTTATGCTTACTTAAAGTCGTATTTTTAGATTCATAAGCACGTCCTTTAATTTCAGGAGCTTTTATTTTTACATCCGTTTCTTTCTTTATCTTAGGTCTTTCATAATCAAATAAATTAATACCCATGCTCCGATTAGGAGAAACTTCTTTTACTACTTTTTGCTCCTTTTTTACCTCGGCGAATTCTTCTTCGTCAAACACTGGAAAATCAAAAGACTTTTCTGGCTTATAATCTTCGACATTTAAAGAAGGAATATCTTCCGTCACAGGAATCTTCTTTTTAACCGGTTCTATTTTTGGCTCTTCTTTTACTACTTCTTCTTTTTTGGGTTCCTCCACAGGAACTTCTATTTCTTCTTCTTCAAATAATACATTTTTTAATTTATTAAATAATCCCATGATTACCCTCCATCTTACTTCCGAATAAAGTCTGGGTCAACATTTTCTTCTTTATCATCATATTGACCATATTCCTCAACAATTTTTAAATAGCCACTTTCTGTCTCGGCACTTTCAAAAATATTATGTTCTACTTCATTTGTCTTCAAAATATCTTCACTCATTAAACTATCTAATGCTTGTTTTTGATAGCTAATGGAATTTAATATGCTCATTGCATAGGTAATAGCTTTATTCGTATCTTCTTCTTTATCTACTATCACCTCTATTTTAGCATAATTATACATGATTTCAATAAAATATTTGTTGTTTGTCGTATTTTTTATTTCGACATATCCAAACAAATCATTATGTTCTATCCCACGACTATAATAGGCACTTGTATTTATTTTATAGTCTTTTTTAATACCCTTATAATAACTAACACGGTCAACATACATATAGTATATGTTATTTTCTTGTTCTAAGATTTCATTACTTGATTCGTGAGTTATTACGCGCATTCCTTTTGGAACATAATAAGTATAGCCAGCTCGATAAACATTTTTTAATTTGGTAGAATCCACAAGCGTGGCATTTAAAAGCATGTCTAAAGAAGTATTTTCAACTCTTGTACATCCTACTGCTAAAAACAAAACCAAAAGTATCAAACTTATTTTTTTTGCCATAAACACGCTCCTTAACTAGACAAGTATATCAGAAAATCTTCTAAAACGGTAGTTTTAAATTCCCATTTTTCATCATTTTCATCATTTTTTTCATTTCTTCAAATTGATTTAAAAGACGATTTATTTCTTCGACGGGTCTTCCTGATCCTTTACTAATCCTTTGTTTACGACTATTTTTCAAAACTTCAGGATGTTTTCTTTCATATGGAGTCATTGATAAAATGATAGCTTCAATGTGTGCCATTTGTTTTGGGTCAATAGAAACATTATTAAGTCCCATCTTACGAGCTTGAGGAAGCATTTTAATTATATTTTCAAGAGGGCCTAATTTTCTAACTTGTTTTAAATTAGTTAAAAAGTCTTCTAAATCATATTTACCACTCATCATTCTTTCAGCTTCTCGTTTAGCCTCATCTTCAGAAATGATGTTTTCTACTTTTTCGGCAATTCCCATAATATCGCCCATGTCTAAGATACGCTCAGCCATACGGGTTGGAAAAAATGGTGATAGGCCATCTAATTTTTCCGAATCACCGACAAATTTAATGGGAACATTCGTTAAATGTCTAACGGATAAGGCAACTCCACCTTTGGTGTTACCATCTAATTTTGTTAAAATACATCCAGTTAATTTTAAACTGTTATTAAATCCTTCAATAACATTAATGGCATCTTGTCCCATCATCGCGTCAATCACAAGTAATACTTCATGTGGTTTAAATTCACTTTCTATTTCTTTTAATTCATCCATTAAAGCCTCATCAATGTGAAGACGTCCTGCAGTATCGATAATGATATAATCATTTTTATTTTCTTTGGCATAAGTAAGAGCATGATTAATGATTTCAACAGGATTTTTCTTTCCTTCTTCAAACACAGGAATATTTAAACTTTTTCCTACTTCTTTTAATTGGTCAATAGCCGCGGGTCTATAAATATCGCAGGCAACAAGTAAAGGATGTTTAGCTTCCTTTTTACGTAAATAATTAGCAAGTTTTCCCGCCGTGGTAGTTTTTCCTGAGCCTTGTAAACCAACAAGCATTAAAATTGTTGGATTTTCTTTTGTTTCTAAAGGAGCTACTTCACCTCCTAATAAAGATATTAATTCATCTTTAACAATTTTAATAAACAGTTCATCTGGTTTAACATTTTTTTGAACTTCCATTCCTAAAGCTTTTTCTTTAACATTAGCCACGAATTCTTTAACAACCGTATAGTTAACGTCAGCTTCTAGAAGGGCCATTCTAATTTCTCGCATAGCCTCCCCGATATTTTCTTCGGTAATAGTTCCCATTCCCCGGATGTTTTTAATCGCATTAGTTAAACGATCTCCTAAATATTCAAACATAAAAATTCCTCTTTTCTAACTGATAATTTTTTCAAGTTCCCTTTTTAAATTCTCATCTTCTATTTTTTCACTTAATTCCATTAATTTTTCATTTTTTTCTTTTATGTGTAAAATACTTTCATATTTACTTAATTTGTTTTCCACGATTTTTACAGTGTTACCGACCGCACTTCTCGAGATATTTAAATTCTCACTAATTTCTCCCATAGAATAATTTTCTTCATAATAAAGAGCAAATATTTCTTTTTCTTTAGTAGTTAAAAGTTCTTTGTAAAGATTGAATAAGTCATTATAGTATAAAAATTTATTCATGGTCAATCATTCCTTTGAATAAGCCATAAATATAAGCTTCAATATCAAAAGGTTTTAAATCTTCCATTTTCTCCCCAAGGCCAATAAATTTAACGGGTATTCCTACAGCTTCTTTAATAGCTAAGACAATACCACCTTTGGCCGTACCATCTAGTTTAGTTAAAACAATACCTGTAATGTTGGTGATTTCGCCAAAACTTTTAGCTTGTAAAATACCATTTTGACCAGTAGTCGCGTCTATTACAAGTAAAACTTCATGAGGTGCCCCGGGAATTTGACGGTCAATAATCCGATTTATTTTTTCTAATTCTTGCATTAAGTTAACCTTGTTTTGTAATCTTCCTGCGGTATCTACTAAAACAATATCAACATTTTCTTCTTTGGCTTTCTCTAACCCATCAAAGATAACACCAGCAGGATCTTTACTTTCACTCCCAAAGAATAAGGTTCCGGTTTTTTCACTCCAATCTTTTAGTTGCTCCACAGCACCCGCTCTAAAGGTATCACCAGCAATCATCATTACTTTTTTACCTTCATTTTTATATTTGTAAGCTAATTTAGCAATACTTGTCGTTTTACCAACACCGTTCACACCAACCATTAAAATAACTGTTGGACCTTCTTCGGCTAAATTAATTTTATCTGATAAAGATTCATTATTAACATAAATAATGAAAAGCTCATCGACAATAACTTCATTTAAATATTTAGTATCTGTGATATTTTCTTTTTTAACACGTTCTTTTAGACGATCTAAAAAATCAAAAACGGTATTGACACCAATATCAGCCATGATTAAAATTTGTTCTAGTTCTTCAAAGTATTCCTCATTTACTTTATTGTATTTGATACCTAATAAGTTTAATTTTGAAACAAATTCATCTCTTGTTTTTTCTAGCCCTTTTTCATAATCTTTTAAATTTTCTTTTTCTTCAATATCTTCTTTTTTGGTTACTATATTTTTTAATTTATCAAATAATCCCATAATGTTTCCTCTTTCTAATAGGCGCATGTATCATCTTCTAAGTAGGTTTCTAAAGAATCATACGAGCCATCTTGTTTACGATAAACAACAATTTTTTTATCTTCTTTGCAGATATTATTTTTATTTTCAAATAATCCTGATTGAATAAGTTCTGATACCGTTAATTTAACATAGCAGTTTTTATCTTTACTTGTAGTTCTTGCTGGATTAAAAGTATCCGGGCAAACTTTAAAATAATATTTCTTATTAGAAACATAAGTAATGGCAGTGTCTTTTAAACTTTTAATTTGTTCTTGTAAAAGATTTTCTCTACTTTCATTTAAGGTTTTTGTGATACTGGTTGCTGCAAGGGTCATCAAAAGGCCTAAAATACTTATTACCGCAATAAGTTCTACTAATGTAAAACCACGTTTATTTATCATGCTTACCACCTGTTTCATTATAGCATTAAAACTTTACAATTACAATTTTTTGCGTTATAATTCATTCGGCGAAACAACTTTAAACTTATTTTTTGAAAGGAGAATTTTATTAATTATGCAAAATAATAAGGATATCACGTCCGTTATTGCTTTAGGCGGGCTTGGTGAAGTTGGTAAAAATATGTATGTCGTTTCTCACCAGGACGAAATTATCATTATTGATGCTGGTGTTATGTTTCCCGAAGAAGACTTAATGGGAATTGATTATGTTATACAAGATGTTACTTATTTAAAAGAAAATGAAGATAAAATTAAAGCGCTAGTAATTACTCATGGTCATGAAGATCACATTGGTGGTATTTCTTTTTTACTTCAAAATGTCAAAATACCAGTGATTTATGCCCCTCGTATTGCTGCGAGTTTAATCAGAAATAAATTAGAGGATAATCATTTAGATTATCAAAATATTGAGGTTATCAACAAAGATAGCCATTTAAAATTTAAATATTTTGAACTTGAGTTTATTAATACAACTCATTCCATTCCGGATAGTTTCGCTGTTGTTATTAGAACTCCTCAAGGCATTATATTTGAAACAGGTGATTTTAAATTCGATTTAACCCCTATTGGTCCTATCGCTGATTTTCACAAAATTGCTAAAATTGGTGAAGAAGGTGTTAAACTTTTACTTTCTGATAGTACAAATGCTTTATCTGAAGGTTTTTCAAAATCAGAGTCTTGTGTTGATGAAACATTAAATGATATTGTTTCTAAACATTATGGCCGCGTTATTATTGCTACCTTCGCTTCTAACATTTATCGTTTAAAACATATCGTGGAAACTTGTCGTAAAAATAATCGTCAAATTATGGTTTTCGGTCGTAGTATGAAAACAAGTATTGAAATTGCTTTAGAAAATGGTTTGATTAGTGATCGTAGTATTTTTATAGATCCTCAAAAAGCAAAAAGTTTAAAACGCAATGAAATTTGTATTTTATGTACTGGTAGTCAAGGAGAACCTCTTGCCGCTTTATCAAGAATTGCCAATGGAACGGATAAACAAATATTTCTTTTAAATGATGACTTAGTTGTTTTCTCATCTAAACCTATTCCAGGTAATGCTGCTAGTGTTAGTCGGGTTATTAACAAACTTTATTTAAAAGGCGTTAAAGTATTTACAAATAATGAATTTTCAGATATCCACACCTCTGGTCATGGTAAACAAGAAGAATTAAAATTAATGCTTCGTCTTGTTAAACCACAATATTTTATGCCAATGCATGGGGAATATCGTATGCTTATGGCCCATCGTGATTTAGCTATTGATTGTGATGTTCCTAAAGAAAATATTTTCATTTGTAAAAACGGTGATGTGATTAATCTTACCAATGATGGTATCGTAAGAGGCAAAAGTGTTTGTGCTGGCGATGTTTATGTTGATGGTTCTCGTATTGGTGGTATTGGCTCTTCTATTATAAAAGAAAGAAAAGTTATGAGCCATGATGGTATTTTAATGGCTATTATCAATATTAATCCTTTAACCAAACAATTATTATTAAAACCAAATGTTACGACAAGAGGATTTGTTATGGTTAATGAAAACGCTAATCTTATTGATAAGATTGAAAAGAAAATTTCTCAAATTGTTAGAGATAGCTTTTCTAAAGGAAATTACAGTTATACAGATTTAAAAGGTCAAATCATTTTAGATCTATCTCCATATATTAGTGCTTTAACAGGAAGACACCCAATGATTTTACCAGTTATTATGGAAGTTAAACAAAATTAAACATTAAAAAAAGGCTTTGTCAAAAAGTCTTTTTTTTAACGAAAGAAACTAATTGAAAAATTAGAATCTCCTTCACATTCAATATTACTTAAATAAGTATCTGTAATTTCAAATTCACAAGTAAAGCTATTATCACTAGGTAAAAGTTTAGAAAGATCCTTATTCTGTTTTAAGGAAACAAGACTAAAGGAACCTGTAAAGGTTTTATCTTTATTGTAATATTTTTGCTTTGGAATTTCATTTAAAACAGCTTCATAAAGATTAACATTTAAACTTTGTTCTTCAATATTATCATCAATATATGTTAACTTATTATTATTTTGTTCGTAACTACCCGAATAACTATAGCCATCTTCTTCGACTTCATAAGAAATATCAAAATCATAATTTTCATTCATTTTAGAAGCTAATTTTTGATAAGAAATATGGGTACTGTAGAACCAAAAGGCTGTTCCACCACCCGCTACTAAAATGAGAACTAGAATAATTCCTAAAATGATGAATACATTTTTCTTCATTATTATCTCTCCTTTAAATTACAAATATTTGTACATATACTTTTCCATTTTGATAGCTATAAACATCTCTGCTTTGTTTATAACTATCATATTCCCAATTTTGAAATGCAAATAATCCTACTCTAACTCCATTTTGGAAAGAGGCAATACGATTTTTTCTCTCATCTCGTGAATAACAATCATCCCAGTTTAAAACACCATTATTAGCTCTAGTACACCAACCCCATCCTGTTGCTTCATAAGCATTATTATTTACATCGCTTAAGATGATACTACGATAGCCCCATTTTTCCCATGAACTTCCTTCATTTGCACAATCTCCGAAACCATTGTCATCGCCACATTTACCGCTGCTAGTTCCCCAGTCTACAGCTTTCATGGCGGTTGTAGCACTTAAAACAAAGACACGACCATTATAAATGCTACCTGAAACATATCTTTCATATTCACCATTACATGCTGCCTTGGCACATGTTTTCTCGGCACTTTTACTATCTTTATTGTAGTAGCACTTACAACTATCACGTTTACCATTTCCAGATACCACTTGTGTCCGTGAATGATTTCTTAAAATATTATAAGCATTATCAGAAGAAGCTAAAATACCAGAAGTGACACTGCCACAATCATAAAGAGCATTACGGAAGCTTTGATAATTTAAAGCATTTTTAAAACGATCAATATAATTGTTAATTAATTTTTGAAATTGAGTTTTATCACATGTTACTTTTTTACTAGAATCATAATCATTTGGATTCATGTTATCCACAGGATCACAGCTTTTTAAACCACAAGAATGTCCTTCTTGTTTCGTACTACATTGATGAGAAGTAAAGTAATAATCATTTTGACGATAAGAAATATTATAATAAGCATTCCCGCAAGCAGGACAGGTATTTTTAGTATTAGATACTACTTGCCATGAACCTACTCTAGAACAATATTTATATAAAGAATACTCGGCTTTAACATGTGAAAGATTACCCGCTTTATCTTGAATGGTAACATAAACTGTTTTGGAAGAGCCATCATAATCTCCATTTAAAGTTATGTTTTTAGTTTCACTATATTTTTCAAAAGAACAATCTTGTAAATAATTAGTTTGAGAAATACACATTTGTAAATCACTGGCATTTTTATTGGTCGTGATAGTTAATTTAACATCTTTAGAATGATAACGAGTATCTTTGCTTGTAATACTTAAAGAGGCTTTTAATTTATCTTTATCCACATTTTTAACATCAATTTGATATCCTTCATCAAAATACCCTTTTTCATTTCCTACTTTATCTTTTGCACAAACGTAGTAAACTTGTTCATCTAAATACTCTGTTTGTGTACCATCCGAAGCAGCTTTATAAGAAGCATTATTACATGATTTTGTGGTTACAAGAGCATAAGAAGCTACTCCACTACCATAATTATCAGAAAGTTCAAAGGTAACTTTTTTATTAGCATTGGTTTCCACGTCATTATTCACTAAAATACTATCTTGTTTTAAAACAGGTGCTTCTGTATCCATATATACCGCAGCAACATAATTGTTGGTAACCGTAGTATCTTTAAGTTTTATATTAGCTACTAAGCGAACTGTTAAAGATGCACTAGTCGTTGTACTTACTTTATAGATATCACAATCATGAATGTTTTCTTTCGTACAACTTTTTTCTTCTGCTCCAGCCCAGGTTAAGCCTGTAATATCTTCTATAATATCTTTATATTTATCATTTATTTCATAGCTTACAGAAACTTCACTATCATTTGTCCAAGTATCGGGTTCTACTTTTTCGTTAACATTTCCTTTTAAAACTAATTTCAAAAGTCCATATCTACTACTTATTTCCTCGTCACTTAAACATTCTGATTGAGGTATTAAATTGCTTTCCATTTGATTATTTTGATAGCTTACTTCAATAAGATCACAATTCATTTTTCTTTTGTCTCTAGGATCATAAATAGCTCCTGATTCATCATCTGGACTTATTTTTCCTTCTTCGAGTAATCTATTTACCGAAAAAGCATAATTATTACTATCCTCGGCATAACTCTCGCCCTTTGATAAAAGTTCTTTTACTTTTGATTCATATAAGTTTTCTTTAATATTGTTAGAAACACTTAAATATGTGGGTACTGCAATAAGTAAAAGAAGAGCCATAATTCCCAGCACGCTTAAAAGCTCTACCAGCGTAAACCCTTTTTTCATATCCTATCACCTACTATAACAAGTATAACATGAGTTTTAAAAAAAAGGTAAAAAAAAGAAAATTTATTTTTTTCTCGCGTCAACATAGTTAATTTTGTAACCGAGATTCATAAATTTCTCTTCATATTCTGTTTTAACATTAAATATTTTATCATTAGCAAGATCCAAGCTTACTTTTTCCAAAGTATAGCCATGTTTGCTTAATTCTTCTAAACTATAAGCAAATAAATCAATATTATCTGTTTTTTGAACAATGTGTTTTTCATCCTTAAAAATTTTATCATAAGTTTCTAAAAATAAAGGGCTTGTTAATCTTCTTTTATGATGTTTTGTCTTAGGCCAAGGATCTGAAAAATTCAAATATATGGTGTCTATTTCATGGTCAAAAATATTATCTATTTTAGCCGCATCATAACAGATAAATTTTAAGTTTGATAGATTTAGATCTTCTGCCTTTTCAATTGCTCTTACTAAAACACTTTCATATTTTTCCACACCAATAAATAAAATATCAGGATAAGTCGTGGCCATTCCAATTAAAAAGTCACCCTTACCAGTTCCTATCTCAAGATGGATTTTAGAACTATTTGACCAGTTTCCTTTATTTTTTTCAGGTTCTTTTACAAAATATTTGCTAGCTTCTAATTTTTCTCTAGCATTTTTCACATTTCTTAGACGCATTTTTTCACACTTCTTTCTATAAATACATATATTAACTATAAAGGAGGAACAAGATGAGAAAAGACAGAAATTCCTTTTTCGAAAGCACTAATTTTAACATGAGTTCTGTAGGTAATATGCAAAATCCAATGTATCCTTCTATGAATATGGCAAGTAGCAATTTTTATCAAGCGCAAAACATGCCTACCATGCCTAACTTTCCTATGCAAACGCCAAATACCACCGCCACAAGTACTAGTGAAATTGAAAGCAGACTTGCTAAAATAGAAAGAAACATAAACCGCTTAGACGCCAGAATTAGTAAATTAGAAGGCAATACTTACTACACTAAAGAATACGATGCTGATGGAAACATGTATATTGTATAGCACTAATTTTTAGTGTTTTTTTTAGGCCATTTATTAAAGGTTAATTTTCTTATTATTCTATCTAAATATTCTTTGCCAAAAACATTATCAAGAATTTTCATTTTATAAGCAATGAAAAGATAAACAATTGCCCCACTTACTGATGTTAAGAAAACATAGAAAATACATGAGGTTCTACTATTATACGAGATTGGACATAATCTTGCAACTAAGAAAACGACAAGCATCATACAAAGAGATGGAACAAGAATTTTGCCAAACATTTTATAAGATTCATGATATTTAAGTTGATGATGTTTTCTTAAAATTATTAAAGCACTGGTAGATGCTAAAGTATATCCTAGAATGGTAGCTAATAAAGCCCCAATAAATGGTTGTAAATTTAAACGATGACATAAAAGCATTAAAGGAACATCTAAGAAAGCATTCGTAAGATATCCTAAAAAAGTTGTAAAGTATACCGCTTTAAATTTATTTAAACTTTGTAAAGTCATCGATGTTATCATATAAATATTATAAAATAAAGCCCCAAAAATACTAACTCCTAAGACAATACTTCCTAATTCAAGATTACTATTTCCATAGAAAATATTCCATATTGGTTTAGCTAAGAATGAAATACCTAATACCATAGGAATACAAGTCACTAGGATAATTTGAATTGCCTTATTCAATCTTTTTTCAACTAATGACCATTTTTTTAAAGTAAATGCTTCGACAATGTTAGGAATTAAGCTAACGGTTAAACCCATCGCAACAGAGTTAACAATGACATTTATTTTATTAGCCCAAGTGGCTACCGATGAAGTGACAAATTCAGTAGTCGCCGCGTCATATCCTAAGTATCCCATGGTTCTAGATATTAATACCATATCAATGAAGTTATATAGTGATACAGCCACATCAATGATAATAAAAGGAATCGCATAAGAAATAATTTTCTTTAAAATTTCACGATTAGAAATATCATCTTTTTTCTCTACTTCTTCTAAAGATAACTCTTTTTTGTTTTTTCGCATGTTAATAAATATGTAAAGCATCGCGGCAAAGCCACCCGCAAAAGCACCAAAAACAGCAATACCTACCGAGGTTGTTAAAGACAGATTTAAAACTTTTAAGCCTAAATAACTACCACCAAGAATCACTATAATTCGAACAACTTGTTCAATTACTTGACTGATACTTGACACATTAATGATGTTATGTCCTTGTAAATACCCTTTTGAAACACTTAAAAAAGGAATAACTAAAATAGCAAAGGAAACACAACGAATAACAAAGGCAACATCCGAAATCGTATTTCCACCTTGTAAATCTCCTAAAATTAAAGAAGCTAAATTACCAGCGAATAAAAATAATACGATAAAAGCCGCGACGGATATAAAACTAATAATTTTTTTGGCTACTTTATATGCTCTTACTTTAGCGTCCATCATGCCTAAAGTATTATACTCTTTAATAATCTTACTAATTGCCACAGGAAGTCCGGCTGAAGATATATCTAAGAAAATAACATAAATATTATAAGCATAAGCATATAAAGCACTACCTTGAACACCTATAATAGCATAAAACGGAATGACGTAAAGCATGCCTAAAATTTTGGTGATAACAATGGCAAGTGTTGCAATCACGGTTCCTTCAATAAAAGAAGATTTTTTCATTTTTAACCACTTATTCCTTTTCATAATAAATCACCATGGCAGAAAAGCAATAGATTTGATCCTCTCCTTGAATGCCAATCGCGACTTCATACTTAATGTCTATTATATCACCAGTTAAGCCACTTAAAAAAGCATTAATTTTTCCTTCCAAATCTTTTTCAGTATTTTCATCAAAACATTTCACTTTCATAACGACGACCCTTTCTATAATTAATTAAAACATAGAAAATACATTTATTTTGTCGAATAGTGAAATTGCTTTAGAACAATTTAGAACTATATCTTCTTTTCACTGATAAGCATTTCTAAAAAAGACAAACACCATTTATCTAGTTTTCGCTTGGGTGTCGTATGATTTAAAATTCTTTTTTTAGCTAAATAAATTTGAATTTCAACATACAAAAAAGATGCTTCCCCTTTTTGATAAGTTTGTCGTTCGGCCCATTTCGTTTTAATTTTATTAACATAGTTGATAATAATAAATTGGTATGAGACGTCACCTATAGGATTATATAAAAAAATAGGCTTATCCTCAAAACAACATAAAACATTTACATTTGGCATAATAAATTCTTCCTCCTTGGTGGTATTTAAACATTTTTTATAGATTTAAACAACTCACCAATTTTAGAAATTTGATAGGTTTTATTTGCTTTTTTTCTAAAATGTTTTATATTAATTTTAAAATTTACTTTTTAAAGCTCCTTAAAAAAACAAAATTAATATAAATTTAAAAGAAGGCCTCTGCCCTCTTTTAGAATAAAACGCCGCCAAGTATGATTGCAAGTAAGATATACAGAATAAGAATAATAAAAGCCCCATTCATGAAGTTAGTATTTCCACACTCCGTTGTTTGTTTTTTGCAACAACTCATAAGGCACCTCCTTTATAAAGACTAAATGAATGCTCCAACAATTAAAATAAGTAGAATGAATAATACTAAAATGATTGCTGGACCAATTCCATTTTCACAGTAGTTCATAAAACTCCCTCCTTTATTTGTCTTTTCAATTATAGTTTATGGCTTATTTTTCTTTTGGTGCGTCATTCTCTTGAATAATCAAATGGGAATTGCTATAATATTATTGTTTTTAAGGAATAGGAGACGATTAAAACATGAATAAAACAAAGAAAATTCTTATCTTGGGGGCTTGTGCTTTTATGATGTGTGGTTGTACCAAAAATTATCCTACATTAAGTGATGGCTCACAAGCTGTTATTAATTTTAATGAAGGAACTGATGCTATATCTGCTAATGATTTATACAGCAAAATGAAAGAAAACTATGCTTTAGATACTATTATTACTTTAATGGATACTAAAATTTTAGAACAAGAATATCCAAATGACCTTGAAACAGCAAAAAAGAATGCTGAAAGCACTACAAAATCAATGATTAGTTCTTATGGTGAAACGTATATTAATCAATATTTTGGTAGCAAAGATAATTACAAAAATTATGTTTATTTAAATAATTTACAACAAAAAGCTATTTTAGATTATGCTAAAACACTAGTTTCTGAAGATGCCATGAAATCTTATTATGAAAAAAATGTTTATGGTGATGTTACAGTAGATCACATTTTAATTAAAACAGGTGTTACTGATAGTACAAGTGCTGATGATAAAACAAAATTAGAAAAAGAAGCTAAAAATAAAGTTAATGATATTATTTCTAAATTAAATGCTGCTGAAGATAAATTAGCCACATTTAAAGAATTAGCTAAAGAATACTCTAATGATGATGCAACTAAGAATAATGGTGGTAGTCTTGGAGCTATTAATACTGGTACTCTATCCAGTTCATATGATGAACTTTTAAAAGCTGCTCGTAGTTTAAAAGATGGTGCTTATTCTACTTCAATTATTACTACAGAATTAGGTTACCACGTTATCTACCGTGAATCTTCAAGTGAAAAACCAAGTTATGATGATAAAAAAGATGAAATAAAAGAAACATTAGCTAACGAAAAAATTAATGATGACGCGACTATCAAAGTTACGGCAATGGATGAATTAAGAAAAAAATATGGTATGGATATTTTAGATGAAGATATCAAAAAACAATATTCTAATTACATTGCTAATCAAATCGCCAATGCTAAAAACAATAGTAATTCCAAATAGAAACCAAACGGTTTCTTTTTTTTACCACAAAAAAACCACACCTCTAAGAAATATGGTTTATATTTTATAAAATAACATTATGATAAATATCGGTTACATCATCTATTTCATCTAACATATGATATAGTTTTTGAAAAGTTTCTAATTCTTCTCCTTCTAATGTTATTTTCTCTTTCGCATACATTCCTTCTTCATCAATTTCATAATTGATATCAGGATATAACTTTTCTAAAACGTCTTTTACTTTATTATGTTCACTTGGCGTTACTGAAATTAAAGTCATACCATCTTCTGTTTCAAAATCAACTGGTTCAATACCTGCTTCTAAAAGAGCATTAAAGACTTCTTCCTCATTTACATCTTTAATACCAATTAACGCTAAATAATCATAATTATAAGATACAGAGTTATTAACGCCTAGGCTCTTGTGAACTTTATTAAAAGCCGCACGAACCATGCCAACAGTACGGTTAACATTGTCTGTAAGAGTTCTAATAATTAAAGTGGAAGCCCCAGGCCCAAAACCTTCATAAGTGACAACTTCATAGTCTTCGCCACCCATTCCTTTAGCCTTATCAATAGCTCGATTAATAATATCACTTGGTACTTGTTCTTTCTTTGCTTTTTCAACTAATCTTTTTAAGGCTACATTACTTTCAATGTCTGGAGAACCTTTTTTTGCTGTTAAATAGATTTCTTTAGCATAGTTTGTATATAATTTAGCTTTTTGAGCCCCTGTTTTTTGAATACTCGCTTTTCTAACTTCATAAGCTCTTCCCATAAATAAACATCTCCTTTTTCTCTAATCTGTAATATTATATCTAATTATTCCATAAATGTCATTAATAACAAAACAACAATACCTACACCAATACCAAAATAAGTAAACTTATTTTTTAAATAATTAAATATTTCTTTTAAAAGTTCAAATAAGGCTAAATAAATTATCATGCCACAGGCAATAGATATTAATGAAAGTAAAACTAAATCACTAATCTGAGCACTTAAAACAAAAAGAATTAAGCCTCCTACAAAAGACGATAAGATTAATGATAGTAAAATCATTTTTGATTGTTTAGAATTTTTAAAATTTGTTAAATTACTAGCTATTTCAATACCTAAGGGCAAGTTATGAAAACCAACACCCAAGGCTATCAATAAACCAGAAGTCCATGATTCTTGAGCAATAATATAAAGACTCATGCCTTCTAATATATTATGTAAAATAAGGGATAGACTCATAATAATACCAATATGTACACTATGATCATTATGCTCTTTTAAATTATGTTCATTATCTTTATGATGATGAGAATGATGTGGTAAAAATATATCAAATATTTTTAATATTCCCATACCTAAGATAATAAAGAATAAAATAATTCCTATTTTCACACTTTTAGTAGCATTCACATTTTCAGACAATTCAATAATTTCTGGAAGTAAATCTTTAAAAAGCATTCCCATTAAAATAACAAAAGCCATACTATTGGCAAAAATAGTTAAACTCTTCTTATTTTTCACAAACTTCACAATTAAAAAGCCTAAAGCAAAAAAGAGTCCACTTAATAATGTTAATAATAATGCTGTTAAATTCATCTCAAATCACCTCTTAAAAGAATAACACAAATTAGCAAAAATAAAAAGACCTTATGGTCTATTTTGTAGGGTATGCGTCAATAGATAATTTAGCTGAAAAATTACCATTTGTTAAATATAATTGATCAACATTATCATCATTTTCTACCCAAATATAAAAGCTTAAAGTATCTGTAGAACCAATATCTAAAATAAGAGCATTATCTTCATCAATTAGATTCTTAGTAAGTCCGGTTACTGTTTCAGGATTATCTTTAGTAACACTTGTGTTTTCTGGTGCTATATTTTCTTCGTCTAAGAAATTACCTGTAAATGTTTTTTCATTATTCTTTCCAGCATTTACTATAACGGCATATTTAAAATATTTACTAGATAAATTTTTAGTAATACTCATTTCCACTAATTTTAGAGTATATTTTGCTTTTACGTTACTTGTTGTTTCATTTGTAATGCTAAAATCAACCTTTTGAGCTTTTGTTAAATAATCACTTGCATTGATAATAGACATTTTGCTAGCTGAAATAGCTGGGGCATTTTCTAAAGTCGTTATAACATTTAAAGTAGCAGTTTTAGACTCATCAACATTTGCTTGTCCTTTTATGTTTGCTACATAGTAGGCATAACTGGTACTTACTCCAAAGATTACAATGGCTAATACAAACACAATGATTCGTATAGCTGAATTAAACATGACATTTTTAGTAGAGTTTTTTTCCTTCATAATATTTCCTCACCTTTTTTATTATATCTTAAACTTTATTTTTTCACAAGTTTACTTAGCTTTATAAAAAACGACACCCATTTTATTTCCATCTGGTATAACAATAAGGACACCTGTATCATCATAACCTAAATCTTTTTCATATTGCCAACTTAAATTTACTTTATAACCATCAATAACTGTTTGATCTGGCATCTCATAAGTAGTTGGTTCATAATTTGTGATTTCTATTGAACTCACAACTGGAAGGGCTTGATTACGATTATCTTCTAAATCATTTTCAACAGTTTTGTAAAGAGAATTTTCCACCGATGCTTTAAATGAAGAAACAGCACCAGTGTACATAAATTCGGTACCCCCAACATCATAACGACTAATTTTGTTATCAATTGTATAAAGGTCTATAATAAATAATTCACTGATAAGTTTTATATATTCGTCTTTATCATAATCATCTTTACTTAAAAGTTCCTTTAGTTTTTCATATTTATCCTTATAAAGTTTTGTATCACGATCTTCTAAATTATAACCGTAATTTTCAATCGTGTTTGTTACTTTTACTTCTTTTATTGGAGTATCAACTGGTCTCGATTTAAAAAATTTACAATAAGCAAAGGCCCCAAATACCAAAAGAAGAAGAATAACTAAAACTATAATAATTTTTTTATATTTTTTTTTCATACGTATCTACTCTTCCTTATGATAATAATTATAGCATAGTAAATTTTGTCTTGCAATTTTTTTTAATATCTGCTATATTATTAATGCAATGCAGATGTGGTTCAGTGGCTAGAACGCGACCTTGCCAAGGTTGAGACGGGAGTTCGATTCTCCTCATTTGCTCCAAATTGATAGGAAACTCGGAAATTAACTTCTGAGAGTAATAAATG
>ENA-OPWR01001616-OPWR01001616.1-human-gut-metagenome-genome-assembly--contig:-NODE-1616-length-16848-cov-3.163044_pt1 | contig 16848 bp, 12 predicted proteins | sample MGYA00241507_ERZ502006 | MGnify/ENA primary metagenome ERZ502006 (study PRJEB25962, sample SAMEA2043041) | human gut metagenome | biome: human gut; feature: human-associated habitat; material: faeces...
TTCTTTGATAAAGATCTGCTTTTTACTGCAAGATTTACAGATATGCTCTCCTTTGTCCAACAATTCTTTTGCACATAATGGACAAATTGGAGGAAATAGAAATGATAACATAAGATACCCCCTTTTTATTGAATTGTATTATTTTATTTAAATTGTATATTTTATCCAGTTGTATGCGTAAGAAAAAGCACCAGACATTAATGTGGTGCTCTTTCTTTATTTCCAAATTTAGTGTATTGTCCTAGCCATACAAGCTCTACACTACCCGTTGAACCATTTCTCTGTTTATCCACGATGATCTCTGCGATTCCTTTCTTCTCAGAATCTTCGTTATAGTATTCATCACGGTAAATAAACATTACAACGTCGGCATCCTGCTCGATCGATCCTGACTCACGAAGATCTGATAGCATTGGCTTGGCTGGTTTTCTCTCTTCAACTCTTCGACTTAGCTGAGATAATGCGATCACTGGCGCATTCATCTCTCTTGCCAGTGCTTTTAACGATCTTGAAATCTCAGAAATCTCTTGCTGTCTTGATTCGGAACGTTTTCCTCCTGACATCAGCTGCAGATAGTCAATAATGATCAGATCAAGTCCGTGTGTCTGTTTGTATCTTCGACACTTAGATCGCAACTCCGCAATTGTAATACCCGGTGTATCGTCAATGATCAATGGAGAACGTCCGATCGTTCCGGCACTTTCCATGATCTTCTCCCAGTCCGTTTCCTGAAGATCACCAGTACGGATGGACTGAGAATCAACCATCGCTTCCATCGCCATCATACGGGTTACAAGCTGTTCCTTTGACATCTCCAGACTAAAGATCGCAGTTGGAACATGATCTCTGACTGCCGCTCTCTGTGCAATATTCAATACGAATGCTGTCTTACCCATAGCAGGACGTGCTGCCACGATGATAAGCTCGGATGGATGTAATCCAGATAATTTGTAATCCAGATCTGTAAATCCTGTTGCAATACCTGTCACTCGTCCCTCAGAGCTTGCTGCCTCCTCGATCGCGTCCAGCGTATTTAACACGACTTTATCAATCGGTACAAAATCTTCTCTTCCACTTGCCTGCTGAAGAAGTCCAAACACATTCTTCTCTGTATGGTCAAGAATCTCTGTCACATCATCTTTGCCGAGATAACATTCCGTTGTGATGTCCTCTGTGACTTTGATCAATTTACGAAGTGTTGCCTTTTCCCTAACGATCGTTGCGTATTGTTTGGCATTGGCTGACGTTGGAACAACTTCCAGAAGATCCCTGATAAATTCAAGACTCTTCATAGATTCCGGCACGTCTTTTTTCTTTAATTTATTCTGAAGCGTTACCAGATCGACCGGCTTTCCTTCCCGGTATAATTCTGTCATCGCTTCAAATAAAATGCCATTCTGCTTCTGATAGAAATCATCCGCACTTACAATATCAATAACATCAGCGATCGCGTCTCTATCCATGATCATTGCACCGATCACAGACTGTTCTGCCTCCGGGCTGTTCGGCTGCACTTTCTTGATAAATGCTTCATCCATAAATATGCCCTCTTATTTTTCTTCTACTTTAACTCTTAATGTTGCTGTTACCTGTGGATGAACTTTGATCGCAACATCATGGAATCCAAGATTCTTGATCGGTTCGCAGTGCATTTTCTTCTTATCTAAGTCATACCCTAACTGTTTCTTTGCTTCTGCTGCGATCTCTTTTGTGGAAATAGATCCAAATGTTCTTCCACCTTCTCCGACTTTCATCTTTAATACTAACTGTTTTTCTTCAATCTCTTTTGCTAAAACTTTCGCTTCTGCTAATGCTTCTGCTGCCAGTTTGTCATCATTTGCTTTTCTTAATTTCAAGTCATTTAAAGCTTTCTTTGTAGCTTCGATTCCTAAATTTTTGCGGAATAATACATTTCTTGCATATCCGTTGTTAACTTCTACTACTTCGTCTTTTTTTCCAACTGATTTTACATCTTCTAATAAAATAACTTTCATTGTTTATATATCTCCTTTTGATTCCAAATATTTTAATGTCTCACGGATAATATTTTTTGCTTCATCTAATGATACATCGACAAGCTGTGCTCCTGCAACTGTCAAATGGCCACCACCACCGAATTCTTCCATGATCTTCTGGACATTTACTTCATCGATCGATCTTGCACTGATATAAACCCTCTCATGAACACTTGTTAAAACAAATGACGCTTCTATTCCATCTATATCTAGCAATTCATTCGATACTTGCGCACCAATGACTGTAGGGCTGTCCACTCCGATTCCTACAAGTGTTGCAATTGCAAATCTTCCATACAAAATCTCTGCCTCGCTGATTGCTTTGGCTCTGATCCTGTAGGTTTCTATACTCTCTCTTGACATCTTTCTTACCTTTGTAAGATCCGCCCCATTACGTTTCAAATATGCCGCTGCCTCAAATGTTCTGACTCCTGTTTTATTCACAAAATTATCGGTATCAACAAGCATACCATAATACATAGCATTCGCTTCCATTGGTTCCAGCTTTGGCTTAGAATCTACATATTGAAGAATCTCTGCTACCAATTCACATGTAGAAGATGCATATGGCTCTACATATGAAAGTACCGGATTCTTGATCATATCTTTATTCTTTCTATGGTGATCTAAGATCACGATTGTCTTAGTCCGATTTAGCAATTCTTCACATTCTGTATAATTCGCATGATTTACATCTACAACGATCAAAAGTGTATTCTCATCTGTGATATTAATGGCCTGTTCATTATCAATAAACATATCTTCATCGTAAATGCCGCTCTTATTCAGTTCATCAACCATTGCTCTGACAGAGATCGTCACTTCGTTCATAACGATGTGTGCCTTTCTTCCCAGAGAAAGTCCCAGTCTGTATAACCCAACAGCTGCACCGATCGCATCTGGATCTGGGATCTTATGAGCCATGATCACAACATTCTCTTTAGATTCCAACAATTCTTTTAATGCATGTGCCTTCACTCGTGCTTTGACTCTTGTTGTACGTTCCATAACCTCACAGTTACCACCATAATAAGAGATATCTTCTCCATCTTTGATAACTGCCTGATCACCACCACGTCCTAAAGCAAGATCCATACCAGCACAAGCTGCTTCGTAGCTTTCCTGATACGTGTTTCCATTAATTCCAAAACTGATACTTAGTGTCATATGCATAGAATTTCCAAGGTTGATCGTCTTGATTTCATCAAGAATTGAAAACTTGTTTTCTTTGATCTTATCCAGATATTTTTGTTCAAACACAACAAAATATTTATCTCTCTCTGTTCTCTTCACAACACCAGAAACATTCTGGATAAATTTATTGATCTTACGATCTGCAACTGCGATCAACATTGAACGTTTCACTGCATCAATATCATCAAGGATCTCATCGTAATTATCAATATAGATCAATCCAATAACCATTCTCTGGTTCTCATTCTGCTCCATATATTTCTTAAGCAGTGTCTGATCAAAGAAATAAGCTGCGATCAGGTCATTATCTTTCAGCATCTGTCTGGAACAGCTGTTATCATTCTCATCTGAGAAATCTTCCACACGAATACGATTCATCTCTACCTTATAGAACAGCGTCTGTTCCTTTTCTTGGTCACCATCTTTGTATTTCTTCTGGTATTCAATATGTGAAATCGCATGGCTGACATCAGATGGAATCAGATTACGATTCAGATTATTAAAAATCTGCTGAATCGACTTTCCTCTGTTATCTCCTGCAATTTTTTGAAATGCCTCGTTCGACCAAATGATCATCCCATTCCCATCAAGCAAAGCATATGGCACTGGAAGCTGCTGAAGCAGATAATTCTGCACCTGACTCTGTTCAAACATAAAGTTCATACATTCTTTCACGATTGCTTGCTTACTTCTGGAATAAATGACCATTTGAAAAATTGCAAATGCAATGATAACGACAGCTAAGATTACTGCACATCGAATATCCAAGAAAAAGAACACTACATCTATAAAAGCCAAAATGAGCAATACCCATAATGGTCTTTGAAGATACTGTTCTATCTTTGTTTTCTTCATAATGTCCATTTTTTTCTCCTGATTTGATTCTTACAATTATCCTTTATTATAACTCAATTGTATGAATTTGTACATTGTATTTAACGAAAGCGAGATATTTGTTCAATTTCTGCAATTTTCTTAATCATTACGACATGTTTTTTCTACAAAACAATATATTTTAATATAAAGAAAAAAGAGCTATATCGCAACATTCGTCACAATATAACTCTTCATTATCTGCTTAAAATTATTCAGCTGTATATGGCATTAAAGCTAAATGTCTAGCTCTCTTAATAGCTCCTGTAACAGCTCTCTGATGTTTAGCACATGTTCCTGTAATACGTCTTGGAAGGATTTTTCCTCTTTCAGATACGTATTTCTTTAATGTTGCTACATCTTTATAATCGATTACAGCGTCGGCTTCTGTACAGAATGTACATACTTTTCTTCTTCTACGTCCGCCTCTTCTTCTCATTGGAGAATCGCCTTTTGTATAAGCCATGATTTCTACCTCCTATTTAACTAAATGGTAATTCTTCTTCCAAACCATCCGGAATATTCATAAAACCATCGCTTGCTGCGGCACTAGGCTGTGGCGCGCTTGGCTGTGGAACTCCCATACTACTGTTCTGGGCTGCAGCTGCTTTACTTTCCGCAAAATCCTGCTCTTCGATCACAACTTCTGTTGTGTAAACTTTAACTCCGTCACGGTTTGTGTAACTACCTGTCTGGATTCTTCCAGAAACGACCATCTTTGTACCCTGTTTCAGGTACTTCTCTGCAAACTCAGCTGTGCGTCCGAATGCCACACAGTTAATAAAATCTGCATCCTGTTCACCATCTCTGCGGAATCTTCTGTTTACGGCCAAAGTATATCTTGCTACGCACGTTGCCTTCTCACCCTGAGAATATCTAACATCCGGGTTTCTGGTTAAACGTCCCATCAAAACTACTTTATTCATGGAATTCCTCCTATTCGTTATGCATCCTGTTTAACGCATAAGTATCTCATAACTGGTTCCATGATACGAACACGACGTTCAATCTCTGCTGGACACTCAGCTGATGCATCGAATTGGATGAAATAGTAATATCCTTCTCTCATCTTCTGAATTTCGTAAGCTAATTTCTTCTTACCCCATTCATCAACGTTAGTAATCTCTCCGCCAAATTTTTCGATTAAAGCTTTAATCTTTTCAATGGCATCTGTTCTAGCGTCATCTTCGATTTTTGCATTAATAACCAGAGCTAATTCATACTTATTCATGGTCATTTGCACCTCCTTTTGGTCTTTCTGGCTCTCTTAAATACTTAAGAGAACAAGGATTTTTACACATTACAGTTTTCCATTATATCACAGAACCTTTACAAACTCAAGTTTCATTTCAAAATTTTACTGTACAAAATTTCTTCTGATATTGCTCTTTTTTTATTCATTTTTACCATCAGACAGATTAGACATATTAAACATCCTGGCTGATATATCCTCGAAAATTCTTTTCTACAAGCTTTCTCGGAACCATTACTTCTCTTCCGCACTTCATACATTGCAGCCGAAAATCCATTCCAACTCTAAGTAACTTCCATTCATTCGCACCGCAAGGATGCTTCTTTTTCATTTTGATAACTTCTCCCACTTTAAAATCCATATGCTTTTGTACTCCTGTTTTCCATAATTAAGTTCACTATAGCAGAAAAATTTTTTCACGTCAAAGGCTTCCCTTCCCGTATTTTTACCTATATTTTTATCTATATTATTATCTATGCTTTTTTCTATTGTAAAAGGCTATGCACCCACTTGTAAATACGGTAGCAGCTATTACTATCCCCATTATTATCTGTGATCTAGGATTATTTTTATAATATTCTTTTACAGGCTTATTCGTAGTTACAAGACACTTCCTTGTATCTCCATTATCATTAGAATCCAGCTTATTTCCTGCTTTATCCCATGCAATATAATGTATCGTTTGATACGCTGTATCTTCTGTAATCTTCTGATTCACCATATGATTTTTATCTAAATCTTCCGGCTTTATAATAAATTTCTGCACCTTTTTCTTATGCAAAGGTATCGTACTTTTCTCTACATATAATTCCATTCTTTCAAAGGCATAATTATCCATTATACCGATTGTAAAGTTATGTTCTTCTTCCTCATAAATATCTTTTTCTAAATTACTAATATGAACTGCTGGTGGTGTTTTATCTATAACAAAATGTATTTTCTTCTCCTTAGAATCTTCCTGAATTGTAACGAGATATTCTCCCTCTTCTGCAAAATTCTCTTTTTTTATATTATAACTTTTCTCGTACCATCCGTATTTTTCTGATTTTTTATCTGCGATTATACACTCTTTTACATATTCTCCTTGCAAAGTTCTTCTTTCTTCATTATCTTTTAAAATTATCACTCTCGATTTTGTCTGTTTTACACATCGTTCTTTTAATATAATATTGGGTTCTTCTCTTAAGTAATGTCCATCTATACTCTCTTTTATCTTATGATTCAAAATAAAATCTGCACCCCAACGATTTACTCGAAAAACAACCTTATAATTATCCTTTATTTTATTTCCTGCTTTATCATTTGCCTTAATAAACAATTGATAAATACCGTCTTTTGACTTATTTTGTCTTAAATTCTCCCATTGAATCTGTACCTTCCTTTTATCCTCTGTTCTTTCATAATTCCAGCCTTCTTTCGAAACCGGTTCACCACTTGCTTTTAATAAATACACCTTTACAGAATCCGCATCTAAATATTTATCTTCACATATTACCTCAGGCATTATTACTCTGTCTTCATATACCGCTTCATTCTTGACTCCTTTTATCGTAATATTTGGAACTGTCTTGTCTATTATAAACTCTATTTTCTTTTTTTCAGATTCATTTCCGGCTTTATCTGTACATCGCATCTGAATGTAATAGTGAGCCTCCTCTTTTAAAGTCAGATACTTATAATGCTTTTCTCCATTTATGACATAAGATTCTGTATTGTCTGCATCGATCAGTTTCCTCTTATTCGCTGCTTTTATTGCTCTTATATCATATTCAACCTTATGTTCATCAAAATTTTTATCTTTTATGCAAAATACTACTGTTTTATCTGTGTTAAAATATAAAAGCTGATTTTCTTTTTCATAATCCGTATTATTCTCTATGGCAATAGAAACTTCCGGAAGCGTTTTATCAATCGTAAAATACTCCCTGTCTTTCCATTCCGACTTATTCCCTGCCCTATCTGTCACAGAAAGATTAATTGCATAATCTTCTCCATCTTTATCAAAATATATCTCGTATGTATGTATATCTTCTGTCGTTTTCCATTCGCCCATATGATATTCCTGATTACTTCCCTTTATATCCCACTTCACCAACTCAGGTCTAAAGTTCCGCTCTTTAACTATTACTCTTGCTTTTCTTTCTGTATTATAATATTCTGTTTGATTATTTCTATCATATTCCACCTTTATAACCGGCTTTTCAGTGTCAATAATGATTCCCTGTTCCAAAACCTCCTCACTTACATGTCCTGCATTATCTGTCATACTTCCTTGAATCATTATTGGATGATCAGAATCTGAATATCTAAAGCTTTTCTCTTCTAATGTAAGCCGCTGTCTTTTTCTATATACTGTATCCTCAGCATCCCAAACCACTATGCTGCTATCCTCATGCATTTCCTTATTGTTTACTTTTCCACACAGACTGGTTTTACAAATTCCCGACTGTTCATCCTCAAAGACCGCTTCAACGAAAACTGCTTTATTATAATAATTTAGCTTTTCTTTCTCATCCGTAAAAACTGCTTCCGGTATTTTTAAAGAGATTTTACTTACTTGTTCATGTAATTGTTCATCTTCAGAAACCATTCCTTTACTTTTTACAATTTCTCCGACATTTCCACTATAATCTTGTCCATAAACTTTTAAATAGCCCTTAAAATTTTGCTGTGCAGGTAACACGATTGTTGTCAGCTCTGATAGATTCTGCTTTTCTCCTTCATTCTTCAAAACAGACCATTCTTCTCTGCCATCATCACTTCCATATGGTACAAACATATAATTCAAGTTTTCAACTCCACTGACTTCATCTCTTACCTGAATAGATGCACATATGCGTTTTATACTAAAATATCGAAAAAATGGATATCTGCGAAATGTAAAAAAACCCTTTCCCTCTTTCTGTATCTCTGGTCTAAAAACTAACTGTTCCTTTTGATTATTCTGCCCTGTATAAATAATTTCCGGTTTTTTTGCATCATATGTAATTTTCAGTTCTTTTTGATTTCCCTTATGAACCGCTCCATCTGTACTTTGAAACAGTATAGTATAATTTGCTTCTATAGCTGCTTTCATCCTTGCTTCATTTATCCTTATCCCATCTTTATAATAAGATTTCCATTGTAGATGACCTGCTTGCTCTTTTAATGTTCTCCATTCTTTTTCCATACTCTTTCCATCTGCATAAAACATCTTCCCATCTACTGAAAAATTAGCTTTATTAAAATTCTCTTCCTGTATACGAATAATAATTTCAGGAGCATTTTTAAAATACTGTCGGTCTTCTTTTTTTCTTACCGGATATTGATTGCAAAACACCTCTGTTATAATCGGTGAAACGGTATCTACTGTATATATCGGACTTTCATACCATCCATCATCTATACATTTATCTGTCTCACTATTTCTTTCTGCTTCCATTACATTTCCTGCTTTATCCGTACAATGTATCTTAACTCTATAATGTCCGTCTTCAAGATTTTTAATAGCATAGAGAAAGATTCCTTGGGATTGTTGATTTTCTTTTAATCTTATTATTTTTTTATTTATATCTGACTCCGATACTTCTTCTTGTTCCCACTGTCCTTTTCTTCCGTATGACATACGATATAATTTTATTTCAATATCTTCTGGTACAATATTATCTTCTTCTATACATATAGAAATTCCATTCTCCTTTCCACAAAAAATCTGATTTTGTGAAGACGTCACTTTTCCTTCATTGTTATGCAGTGTTTCGTTTATATTCCATATTGCAGAATCTTTATCCATAATATTCAAAACACCTTCATAATTAACAGTTAATTTCGGCGCTGAATTATCTGTAATAAACTCTTCACTTTCCGCCCCCTCCTTTCCTGTTTCAGCAGATATCGCATGCTTCCCTGCCGTATCTTCGTTCTCCAGCATTGATGCCGCCTTTACCGGACATCCGTAAGTATTCCATACTAATCCTGCGATTCCCAATAAAATAACTGGAAGTATCCAAATACTTTTTTTCTTTCTGAACGCTTTTATACAAACTATTGATTTATATACTTTTCCCACTATCAAATAAACTATACTGCTAAGCAAAAAAATATAAAATAATATCTCCCCCATTAATTGTCCTTTTGTCAGGTACGCAATTCTTCTTAATAGATCTGCATTAAGTTCCTCCCTCATCTCCTTCATCCCCCTCATACTTAAATCCATCAGCCATCTCTACTCTTCTTTGAGCATCTTGTAAAAGATTCTCTAATTCTTTCCCGTTTTTCTTTGTCTTTTCAAAATATCGCATTCTTCCGTTTATCTTTATCAATTGTTTTTTTAACATTTCTCTGTTTATCTCTTTCATCCTTAAAAATTCATCTGCATAATTCGCTATTTCTATCGCAACTTCTTTAGAAATTAGATATGCAGCAGAACTATCCGAAGTTGAACTCCTTTCCGTAATTTTAAATTGATTTAATATACATAACTCATTATAAAAATCTAGAAAATCCTTATTTTCCCGTTCTCCACTCTTATCAACTCCATTAATCAGGAAAGTGTTGTAATATTTTGCTATATTTGCATAAGCTATTACTCTCTTTTTTTTACCTTCATCAAAAGTCTTTTCCTTTTTTCCATCATCCAATAGATCAACTACATCACAAAACCATTTTTCTGATGCAGATTTTCCTGTAACACCGCCCATATCATAGAAATATCCCAGTCCTACCTCATAGCAAAATTCCATATATCCTTCTCGTTTATTTTCCTTAAAAATATCTAATACGGTCTTTTCCTTACAAGTAGTCATTACAACGCTTGTCAAAATTGAAGCGTCTTCTACACTAAAATTGTTCGGATGAATAAAATATTTTACCAGGCTTTGATAAATTGCTTTTTCATCTGGTATAAGAAGCAATGCCTGTTTATAATATTGTTCTGCTTTTTTCTTATCTATACTTTTCTCCGCGGATTCTATATAAACAGCAATTGCTTTTTCTTTATAAAAATGAGCTGCCCCCTTACATCCTAAACTAAACATACCTGATATTTGTAACAATACAATAAAGACTATTAATTTTTTTACTTTCCTCTTTTCTGTTTTTAAAAAATTATGATTCTTATAATCTACTTGTGAAAACGCATAAGAAAGCTCTTTACAATTCTGATACCGCATATCCGGTTCTAATTGTATACATTTTAAAATAACTTCTTTTATCTCACAGGATATATTCTCTCCCCAATATTGTTGATGATAAATTTTATAAGGCGGTTTTTCCGGACTGTAACCAGTCAGCATACTATATAAAGTAACTCCCAGACAGTAAATATCCGTCCTCTCATCCGTCTGTCCCATTCCTCCGTACTGTTCCGGTGCCGCATATCCTCTGGTTCCTAAATATGTCGTATCTGTACTATTCTTTTCATAACAATATTCACGTGCCGTTCCAAAATCAATCAGCACCAGTCTTCCTGTTTTTTTTAATATGATATTATCTGGCTTTAAATCTCGATAAATAATCGGCGGAGTTCTGGAATGCAGATAAGACAGCACCTCACATAGCTGTTTTCCCCAGGATAATACTTCCGTTTCCTGAATCCTTCCTCTTTCTTTCAGAACTTCTTTTAATGTCTTCCCTTCAATAAATTCCATGACCATCCAGATAACATCCTTTTTTTCTATGATATCAATAATCTTTGGTAAACCCGGATGATTTAATTTTTTTAGAATATCTGCTTCTAATACTAATTGTCTGCTTATCATTTCATAGTTTTCACAATATTCTCTGCTTATTTCTTTTACTGCCCATTCCTTATTTAACCGTTGGTGTCTTGCCAGATATACTGTACTCATCCCTCCCTGTCCAATTACAGATATTATTTTATATTTACCATCTAATACAGCTCCCAATTTCAGCATTTATAAATCACACCTGTCAAAAAAGTATTAATCTATTTCCATTGTTCACCACACATTCCTCTAACCGTACATTGGGATTCAGCACAACCTTACTCTCTATACATGCCAAATATAAATTTTCTTCTTTTAGCCTCTCTTTTCCTCTCTCTAAATTTTTTTCTTCCAGCTTAGTACAAGTTGTAAACTCTATATTCATCACCGTATGATATATTTCTTTTATAATATTCTTCACTATTTCCGTTTCTTCGCATCTGAATTCGTACCACTTTCCTATACCGGCAACAAAAATATCCACATATATCACACTGCCACTCTCCTGTCCAATATCTGCCTTATTTTCTCCTGTCTCCTGTAATCATTCTGTTCTTTCACTGCCAATGCTGTCTGAAATTCTAAAATCCGCTCTCCATAATAAGCAATTCCTCTCCCTGGTATTCCCTTTTTAGGTAAAACAGGAATCTGTATTATATTAAACGCCTCTGTATAGGAATAAGTGTCCTTCATATAAAAACAAATTCTGGTCTTTAAAAGATCTGACAATCTCATAGATATATTCATACCTGAAAAAGATTCTACTGTTATTATCATTAATATCCCAAGCTTTTCCCCTTCTCTTAATATTTGATACAATATATCTTCATATTTTTGATACGTCACTGTGCAAAACTCCTCAAAACCATCTAATACAATCACCATAAGGGGAATGCTCTCTTCTTCCCCCATTCTATTTTTATATTGATTAAAATTTCCTCCCGATAACATTTTCTTTCTTCTTTTTAATTCTTCTCTGATACTTTCAAATAGGCTATCCGTTTTTTCTTCTTCCTCTTCCTTTATCACTTGCTGTACCTGCGATGCAATCGTATAAATATCCATTCCTCCACCATTAAAATCTAAAATATACAAAGTAATATCTTTTTCTGAATACTTATTTAATAAAGAAAATATAAAGGTCTGCAGGAAAGTACTTTTACCCGAAACACTCCTTCCTCCAATGCCAACATGGCCACATTCCATAAGATTGAAATAAAACTTTGGCTGTTCCTGGTTTTCCGGATCATCAAATACTCCCAGACAAATTTGTATTCCCTCATTACAAAATAACTGCTGTATTCGCTGCTCCTTACCTTTCTTATCTTTATTCTTCTCTTTGTTCTCTTCTATAATATCTTCTAAATATAAATATTGGGGCAAAGGATCCATCCATAATTGCTTACCTGCTCTGTAGTTATGTTCCTTTGCAAAGTAAGCTATATACTTTGTTATTGCCTGCAACTGCGTTATTTCTTTCTCGTTTTCAAACGTTTCTTTTACAAAAGTGTTTTTTACAGAATAAGGAGTACCATCTAGATTAATCATCTGTGCTACCGCTTTTCTACATTCTTCCCTATACGGCGCTCCGCTCCAGCCAGCTTGAAATAAATCATAGACCTCATTATTCCCAACCTGTAAATACCCCCTTCCAGTTTGTGCAATCTGGCAGGCATCCATATTATGAAGCATATCCATACTATCCTCTCTTTCCTGTACTTTAAGACAGATACGAAATCGTGAATTGCTCCATATTTTATCATCAACAACTCCTCCCGGTTTTTGCGTTGCCAATATAAGGTGAACTCCCAAACTTCTCCCGACCTGAGCCACGCTAATCAGTTCCTGCATAAATTCCGGTTCTGCTTTTTTTAATTCTGCAAATTCATCTATAACAATTAACAAATGCGGAATTGCTTCGCTTGTATCTCCCGCAATAAAAAGCTTTGTATAATCATTAATATTATTAACCTTCCACTGCTTAAATATCTTTTGCCTTCGTTTATTTTCACTTTTTATGGATATCATTGCCCTGTAAGCCTGTCCATCTGACAAGTTTGAAATTCCTCCGGAAATATGCGGCAGCTCGGAAAATAATCCTGACATTCCTTCTCCTTTATAATCTATAAGCAAAAAATTAACTGCTTCGGGACTAAAATTGATGGCCATTGACAGTATAAACGTCTGAAGTACTTCACTTTTCCCTGAACCTGTAGTGCCTGCAAGTAAGCCATGCGGTCCATGATAACGTTCATGGATATCTAAATAACAAGATTCACCTCCCGCTTTTTTTCCAATCAAAACCCGGCAGCTCTCATAAATACTGTTCTGTCTCCAACGACTTTCTATATCAAGTTCCTTCACTGTCATAACTCCATACATTTTTAAAAAATCAATTGTGTCAGGAATGTCCCTCTTTTCTTCTATCTCCGCTACCCTTATTCCTGAAATAGTTCTTATTAATCGTTCCGCCGCTTCTTTTTTTATATAATCAAAATGTATCTCTTCCCTTTTTTGACTATGCCGCTCTATTTCATACCACCCTGAAAACTCCTTACTTCTTTCCAATACTAATTTACATGTATTAGGTAGCTGTTCTCTTCTTTCCACAAGCCATATAACTGTTAAGCCATAATTCTCTTTTTTATTAAAAATATATTTGGAAAACATTTCTCCATCCAGATATTTTTCTTCTGCAATAAATAAAATATAATGAGGCAGTCCTTGCTCTGAGCGACCTGGTGTAGATATTCTTTCTCTTTCTTTAAATACCTGAAGCAGCCTGTAAAATAATTCTCTTGCTTCTGATAGATTTTCTGCAATATTGCGCTTTCTTCTATCACTGTCCCATATATGTGGCAGCCATCGGCAAAATCCCCACTGTTCATATTGCATAACTTTATTTTTATCATATATACATGCCAGCTTTACCTCCGTATAACAATTACATAGCACAATCTGTAATATCAGGTTCCGCACAATTAGCATTCCATCATCCATCTCTGCTTCTATAACCCCGACTTGATTATATTGTGTTATATCTAGCAGCATCGGAATCTGATGCATAATATTATAATGTTCTCGTATCTTTTCTGCTTCCTGCCACAGTATACCTTCTTCCTCATAAGACACTTCTCCCACAAACTTTATCTCCATAGGAAATCGCATATTCCCGGTACCTACTCTATATTTTAAAAAATCTTCATGATAGGGATTTCGGTTCCACAAATATAAGAATAACAATGAATTATCAACATACCTGTCCGCACATAAATAACGGCTTTGTAATACTTTATAAGTTTTTTCATATTGCTCTTTAATCTGCATACTTTTTTTATTCAAATATCTTCTGTAAGCATTCTTCTTTCTATCCGCTCGTTCCTTTCTTTGTCTCTTCTCGTATTGCCTGGAAATCATAATCCACAAAAGAGAACACATTACCGACATAACAACCATAAATATTCCTGAATATACATATGTCCCTGCTTGATTTCCTTCTGTTCTCATCCCATATATCAAAAATACATTCATTCCCAACATTGGAAACATCATGCTCAAAACCGCACCTATATCCATAAATACAGAACGTTGTTCTTCCATTCCAAACATTCCTAATATCGGAGGATTCTCAATCTGTAATGTAAGCTTCTCTAAATGTTCCATAATTCTTGGTGCCCTGTGAAAACTTTCTTTTAACATAGGGGCTATAATGCCCTTATCCTGTATAAATTCATTCACCTTTATTTCTTCTAAGCAAAATACATTCATCTCTTCTTCTGTCTGTTCTACCGCAATAAAATCATCAAAAAACAAAAAAATTCTTCCAAAAAAATATATAATATCTCCATAACTCAGTTTCTTATTCTCTTTTATGAAATCTCCATTAATGTATACTGGTTCTATTCCATAATTATTTAAAAACCATTGACCATTTTTATTTAAAATGTTCACACAGGGAATCTGCTCCGAATCATCTCCCGTCAGGAAAACTTTATTTGACTGCTTTATTATTCTGCAAACTTTTAATCTATATGTTCGATAGGTACTCCAATCATATTTACAATATATGCATTGTATCGAAATATTTTTTTCACCAATCTTTAAAATATATTTCCGTCCTGTATTCAACTTATAAAAAGCCGCTTGATTTTCTTCCACCTTTTCCGTTTGAAAAAACTGTTTTTTGCTTACTTTATAGTAAGCCGTTTCCTTGATATACCATTCCTGCATTATATATTCCAATTCTAAGAACATCGTCTGTTCTATGGAAAACTCATCTTTCGTAAGTATTATCCTGCACTTTTGGTTCGCATCTTCTGAAAGTAAAAAACGTTTTCCATACTTTTCTCCATATATAAAAATCAAAAATCTCATAGCTTCTTTTCCCCTAAAGTGATATACTGTGATGTTAGGGGCAAAAAGTATTTTGTCCCTAACTTGATGTCACGAATTATTCCATAGCTAACGCTACTCTCGTAATTCTGGCACAAATGAAGTTTTTACCTTTTAACCCCAATCTTATACTATTTAATCAATCCAAGTCGAGCCGCCTGAAAGAGGTGGGAATCTTCTCGACTGAGATAAAAACAAAGGAGCTGCCCCTATGATAGCAAAAGATGATATCGTTATAAGAAAAGCTATTTTACATATTCTAGACACAAATCGCGGAGAATGTATATTATCTAATACTCTCTTAGATCCCGGTCCGGATTTACATGACTTTATTCGAAACCACATTTATAAAATCGTTTCCAGCGATGATACCAAGAACTGTGAGTTTAATCCAGAAGCATCACCAATTTACTCTATCCTTGAAACCTGGGATGAATCTGATGATGCCTCTTTTATAGAAACAAGCCAGGCAATTGCAAACAAACTTTATATTGCCATGGGAGAAGGATTAGATATTCCTGCTGCTGACCTTCTATTCGTAACTTTCCAAGCTGAAGGAACCATCTACCTTGCTCTCTTAAAAATGAATTATAAAGAAAGTTATACCCATGAAATTACTGCATCGGATTCTGAAGGTACTAATCTTAATAGTAATGATTCTAACATTCCTGTCATCAATACTGGAATTGTTAAATCAAGAGCCCTTCTTCCCTCAGCAACTTCAAGAATTCCTGAAGCTGTAATTATTAATTTGTCAGATTATCATATAAAACTTCTGGAAAAAAGATATGAAATCAATGGTGAAAAAGCATATTATTTATCTGAAAACTTTCTCATCTGCCATACTAATATTCCACCTAAAAAGAAGTTAAATATACTGACACGTGTTATTAATAATATTTCCAATAAATATGACGGTGCCGATTTAAAAACAAAGATGGATACAAAAAGTGCCTTACAAAAGGAATATGTAGATCGAAAATCTTTTGATGTAGAAGAAATCGGAAATAAACTCTTTGGAAAAAGTCCTGAAAAAAAATCAGAATTTGACGAAAAAATGGAACAATATGATCTCCAATATGACAACTTTACTGTCACCAATGAAAATACTGTAAAGAAATTAGAAAAGCAGGTCATGGTAACCGATAGCGGAATTGAAATATCCATTCCTATGGAAACTTATAACAAACTGGCTAACTTTGAAGTTCAAACAGATGTAACCGGTAAATCAACTATTATCATAAGAAATATAGATAATCTTGTTTTAAAATAACCATTTATCTGCAATAGATATTAAAAATACAAAAACCTCACACACAAAGCTACTGCAAACTTACTGTTGATTATCCTTTGTATGTGAGGTTTTATCTCAGTCGAGAAGACTCCCACCTCTTTCAGGTGGTGAGTGACAGCAAAT
>ENA-OPWR01001632-OPWR01001632.1-human-gut-metagenome-genome-assembly--contig:-NODE-1632-length-16714-cov-3.430098_pt1 | contig 16714 bp, 21 predicted proteins | sample MGYA00241507_ERZ502006 | MGnify/ENA primary metagenome ERZ502006 (study PRJEB25962, sample SAMEA2043041) | human gut metagenome | biome: human gut; feature: human-associated habitat; material: faeces...
CGGTTGACGGCGAGGGCTTGTGGCGGCACATGAAATTCGGCTGGTCTATACCCCGCCGAAACGGCAAGTCCGAGCTGCTCATCATGCGCTCGATATACGGCGTTACCCACGACGAGCACGTCCTTTACACCGCCCACCGCACCACAACCTCGCACTCGGCGTGGGAGAAGGTCACCAGCCTGCTCGCGAAGATGGGCTACCGCGAAAAAGAGGACTTTAAAACTACGAAGCAGTTCGGTCTTGAGCGTATCGAGTGGCTAAAAGGTGACGGACTTATCAATTTCCGAACACGTTCCAGCAAGGGCGGACTTGGCGAGGGTTACGACCTGCTCATCATTGACGAAGCGCAGGAGTACACCACCGACCAAGAAACTGCGCTTAAATACGTCGTTACCGACAGCCGCAACCTGCAAACGCTCATGTGCGGCACGCCGCCGACGGTGGTATCAGCGGGCACGGTGTTCGCCAAGTACCGCAAGACGACTGTCACGGGCGGCGGCAACGACGACGGCTGGGCGGAATGGAGCGTGCCTGCGCTCACCAACGCCCACGACCCCGAATTGTGGTATCAAACAAACCCATCGCTCGGCACTATCCTCACCGAGCGCGCTGTACGCTCCGAGCTGGGCGACCCGCAGGACGACCAAGTGGACGACAACATACAGCGTTTGGGGCTTTGGCTGACGTACAACCAAAAGTCGGCTATCAGCAAGGGCGAGTGGCAGGCGTTGTGCGTGACCGAAAAGCCGCAGCTCACTCACGAACTGTTTTTCGGCGTGAAGTACGCCAAAGCTACCGAAAATGTATCGCTCGCCGTAGCCGCAAAGACCGCCGACGGCAGGGTGTTCGTCGAAGCCATCGACTGCCGACCCGTGCGCGAGGGCAACGACTGGATAATAGCGTATCTGCGCAACCCGCATATGCGCGAAACGGTCATCGACGGCGCAGGCGGACAATCTCTGCTCGCCGCCGACATGAAAAACGCAGGCATACGCCGCAAGCCGATACTGCCCAAAGTTTCGGAGGTCATAACCTCTGCGGCAAGCTTTGAGCGCGGCATTTTCGCGCAGACGATCTGCCACGCCGAACAGCCGTCGCTGGAGCAAGCCGTCGCCAACTGCGAGCACCGCGCTATCAGCTCGGGCGGCGGGTACGGTTACACGTCCATCTTAGAGGGCGCGGACATATCGCTGCTTGAAGCCGTCGCGCTGGCGCACTGGGCGTGCGTGAACACCGTCAAGGAGAAGAAAATACAGAAGATAAGCTGGTAACGGCTTACATATATACCCACCGCGCAAGCGGAGAAAGGAAATATCATGGCAGATTTTAAACCCATCGAAACGCAGGAAGCTTTTGACGCAGCGGTCGCCGATGTGAAAAAGCAGTACGAGGGCTGGCTCTCGCCCGAGGACTACAACGCAAAGAACGCCGACCTCGCGAAGCAGCTCGAAGCGAACAAGACCACCATCGCCGACCTTACGGCTAAGGCAAAGGCGTATGAGAGCGGCGCGCTGAAAATGCGCATCGCTCACGAGAACGGCATACCCTATGAGCTTGCGGGCAAGCTTTCGGGCGACACCGAGGAGGAGATCAAAAAGGACGCTGAAACGCTCGCAAAATTTGTGAAAAATCAGCAGCAGCCCCAGCCCCTCGCAAATACGGAACACGGACACGTTGACACTAACGACGAGTATGCACCTTATAGGGAGCTTCTCGCACGAATGAAAAAGTAAAGAAAGGAAGTAATAATTATGGCAGGAATTCTTAGCATAGGCGAACGCACCCTTTTCCCTCCTCATCTTACAACAAAGCTGTTTGATAAGGTAAAAGGAGAATCTTCACTGGCGGCGCTTTGCACACAGACACCCATCGCGTTCAACGGACAGCGCGAGTTTATCTTTTCTATGGACGATGAAGTTGACCTTGTCGTGGAAAACGGCAAGAAATCGCGCGGCAGCGTTTCCATCGAACCCGTTACCATCATGCCGCTCAAAGTGGAGTATGGTATAAGAGTTTCGGAGGAATACAAGTACGCGAGCGAGGAAGCACAGCTCAGTATGCTCAAAAACTTTTCCGACGGTTTTTCCAAAAAGGTCGCAAGAGGTCTTGACATTATGGCGTTCCACGGCGTGAACCCTCGCGCTAAGACCGCTTCGTCGCTTATTGGTACAAACCACTTCGACAGCGGCGTAACAGTCATCGCGCAGGACAGCAAAACGCCTAAGACACCTGATGATCTCGTCGAGGAAGCCATCGCAGCGGTGCAGGAGAATGAATATGATATTTCAGGTCTTACAATGGCTCCGTCTTTCCGTGCGTCGCTCTCTAAAATGGTCGATAGCAGCGGAAGAAAAATATATCCCGATCTCGCATGGGGTAACGCACCCTCTTCGATGAACGGCATTCAGACCGTTACTAACAACACTGTATCGTTCAATAGCAGCAAAGACCTTGCTATCGTAGGCGATTTTGCCAGCGCTTTCAAGTGGGGTTTTGCAAAGGACATCTGGATAGTTACCCACGATTCGGGCGACCCCGACAACACAGGCATGGACCTTGCAGGACACAATCAGATCTATATCAGAGGCGAAGCCTTTATCGGCTGGGGCATTCTCGACAAAAACGCTTTTGCCGTTATCCAGTCGGCGGCGACTGAGTAAGGGGGCATGGCAATGGCGGCAGTGTACGCGGCTATCGACGACGTTATGCGGCTCGGGCGCAAGCTCACGGCTGAGGAACAGGAACTTGCGGAGGCGCTGCTGCCCGTTGCTTCCGCTAAGCTGAGCCTTATCGCGAAAAAGCACGGCAAGAGCATAGCACTCATGTCGGCGGCAGACCCCGAGTTCGCGCTTGCGGTCAAGGAGACCATCGCGCGGGCAGTTATTCGCGCGGTAAATGCTGCGGCTGACAATTCGCCCGCTGCGACGCAGGCTTCGCAGGCGGCTATGGGGTACAGCATATCTATGTCGTATCTCAACGCGGGGCAGCAGCTTTACTATCTGCGCAACGAGCTTAAAGACCTCGGGCTGCTGCGTCAGCGCTGGGGCGCACTGGAGGTGTACGGCAATGATAACAGCGATTAAAGGCATACCCGTTGAGCTTGTGGTGCGCGAGCAGACAGGCGCTGACGCGCTCAAACGCCCGATATATGCGGAGCGCGTTGAGGTAGTCGAAAACGTGCTTGTGGGCGCGCCGAGCAGCGAGGACGTTACAGCCGCGCTCAACCTCAGCGGCAAGCGGATAGCGTACACGCTGGCGATACCAAAGGGCGACGAGCACGTTTGGACTGATACAGAGGTGCGCTTCTGGGGCGGACGATACCGCACCGTAGGCGAGCCGACGCATGGCATAGACGCGCTTATCCCGCTCAGTTGGAACAAGAAAGTGCAGGTGGAAAGATATGCCGACGAAGATAGTTCTCAACCATAAGGCGGTGGGCGACTACCTCATGAGCGACAGCGTGGCGGCTCTTACCGAAGAATACGCCGAACGCATACGCGCGAAGCTGCCGAAGCAGGGCTACCGCGTGAAGAATTACGCGTGGACTAAGCGCTACCGTATACGCCGCCGTGTATCGTCGGTCGCGGCGACACAAAAGCGCGCCATTCAGCAAAATCAGAAGAACAACACGATTTTAAAGGCGGTCGGGGAGGTAAAGGAATGATAGAAATCACGCTTATCGACTACATATCGCGCGGGCTGGACGTGCCGTGCTATGCGGAAGAACCCGCCAAACCGCCCCGAAGCTACTGCATTATCGAGCGCACGGGCACATTTGAACGCAACTGCATAACGTCCGCGACGGTGGCTGTACAAAGCTACGGCGGCACGCTGCTTGAAGCTATGGAGCTTAACGAGCGCTTGCTGAAACTCATGCGGCGTATGCCCGAACGCGGCGACATAAGCCGCTGCGCGCTCGTGAGCAGTTATCCATTCAATGATACAACTACAAAACGTTACCGCTTTCAGGCGGTGTACGAAATAACATATTTTGAGGAGTGATCTTTAATGTCTAACAACAAAAACAATGTCACTACGGGCAAGCCTAAGGTAGGCGGAGCAGTTTTCCGCGCACCCTGCTCAACGCCACTGCCGACCGACGCCACCACCGAGCTGAACGCGGCTTTCAAGTGCCTCGGCTATATCTCGGAGGACGGCTTGACCAACGACGGCAGCCGCACCACCCAGTCTATCAAGGCATGGGGCGGCGATGTGGTGCACGTTTCCACCACCGACAAAAAAGACGATTTCACGATGACGTTCATCGAATCGCTCAGCGCAGAGGTGCTCAAACTCGTTCACGGCGACAGCAACGTCACCGGCACACCGGAGGAGGGCATGACGGTAGCGGTAGGCTCGGGCAACCTCGAGGACTACGCATACGTTATCGAGATGATAATGACGGGCGGTGTGCTCAAACGCGTTGTGCTGCCCTCTGCGAGCGTTTCCAACGTTGCCGAGGTGCAGTATGACGACAGCGACGCGGTGGGCTACGGCGTAACGCTGACCGCTATGGCAGACAGCACGGGCAACACCCACTACGAATATTTCAAGAAGCCCGCGACTGAGTAAGGAGGTACGACATGAAGATGATAGAGGGCAAGACCGAGCACGGTTTTGCATTTAAATACGAGGCGGAAAAGCTTAACGATTGGGAGCTGCTGGAAGACCTTGTGGCGGTAGACGGCGGCGACGGTTCGCGGCTCGTGAGCGTGCTCCACCGCCTGCTCGACGATACGCAGGCAGCGGCGCTGAAAGACTTCTGCCGCGACGAAAACGGCAGAGTGCCGCGCGATGTGATGGTGCGCGAGATCTATTCCATTATCCGCGGCGGCGAAAAGGACAGCGACGGAAAAAACTGATACTGCTCGCCCGCATGGTGAGCGCGTGCGAGGGCGAGTTAATATGCGACTTCGCGGAGGTCTACAATATATACGATTACCGCGCCATGCCGCTGAGGACGGCGGCTGCGCTTGCGGGCGGGCTGCGCTCAAACTCCCGCGCACGCATGGCTTTGGCGGGGGAAAAACATACGCTCAGCGAAATGCTGGGCGTTTTGATTTTTGATAAGCTTTCGCTGCTCGTGTGGCTGGGCAGCAAAGACGGTGCGCGCGGGAAGAACCGCCCCGAATCTCTGGCGGCTAAGCTTTTCGGCACGCCGAACGAGCCGCAGACCGAGGGCTTTGACAACCCGATGGCGTATGAAAAAGCGCGGCAGAAAATACTTGACGGAGGTGATTAAATGGCAGACAGCAATAGCAAAGGCATTGAGCTGGCGAAGGCGTATGTGCAGATAGTGCCCTCGATGGAAGGTTTGCAGGGGCAGCTGGCGAAGCTTTTCCCCGACGGCGTTGGCGGCGAGCAGGGCGACAAGATGGGCAAAAATCTCGGCAAAAGCCTGCTTGCGGCGTTCGGCGCGTACAAGGTCGCCGACAAGCTGGGCGACGTTATAAAGAGCGCGTTCAGCGAGGGCGCGGCGCTTGAACAGTCCATCGGCGGCATAGAAACGCTTTTTAAGGACAGCGCGGGCAAGGTCGAGCAGTACGCGAGCGACGCTTTCAAAACGGCGGGCGTTTCGGCGAACGAGTACATGGAAAACGTCACGAGCTTTTCGGCTTCGCTCATTTCTTCGCTTGGCGGCGACACGGCGAAAGCTGCCGAAGCGGCGCACACGGCTATGGTCGATATGTCGGACAATGCCAACAAGATGGGCACGAACATCGCCGACATTCAGAACGCCTATCAGGGCTTCGCGAAGCAGAATTACACCATGCTCGACAACCTCAAATTAGGCTACGGCGGCACAAAGACCGAGATGGAGCGCCTGCTCGCTGACGCGGAGAAGATAAGCGGCATAAAGTACAACATCGACAACCTCGCCGACGTGTACGCCGCTGTGCACGTCATTCAGGGCGAGCTTGACATCACCGGCACGACCGCGAAAGAAGCCGCCACGACGTTCAGCGGTTCATTCAGCTCGATGAAAGCTGCTGCGGCGAACCTGCTCGGCACACTCACGAACGGCGGCGATGTCAGCAAGGCTCTTGACGACCTCGACGAGAGCGCGGGAAATTTCGCGGATAACTTTATCCGCATGGGCAAGCAGGGCGTACAGCAGCTAGACAAGCTCGGCGACGCGCTGGAGGACGGGATAGCTAAGAAGCTGGGCGTGAGCAAGGCAGAGCTCGAGGGCGTAGAAATAGCAACAAAATCACTTATCGCTACTGCGGTGGCGGGAAAAGTTTTAACGTCAAAAGGCATAGCAGATATAACGCTTGACCTAGACCTTTTAAAATCTACTGTTGCGGGTGCGAAAAACACATTTGTAAATGTTTTCAAAAGCGGCGCGGGTGCGATAGGACTTGTTACAGCCGCTACGATACTCACCGCAAAAGGGATAGACCACCTCACCGACAGTATAGATGAAGTCGATGTTTCTTTCGCCGACCTCGGTGCTAAGGAACAGGCGGCGGCAGACAACGCCCACAGCCTTGCACGAAGCGTGAGCGACCTGCACAATGAAATATCCGAAAGTGAGAACAGCGCGGCGACATCTGCGGCCGGTTATCAAGAAATGACCGATAGGCTTTACGAGCTTAACGAGCAAAGTTCCCTTACTCAGAGCGAGCAGGCGGAAATGACAAGCATAGTAGAAAGCCTGAACAGCGAGTTTGCAGGCCTCGGGCTGTCTATCGACAGTACAACGGGACATCTCAACAAGCAGCGCAGTACCGTGGAATCCCTCATAAGCAGCTACACCGCAAAAGCTAAGGCAGAAGCTATGCAAAGCAAACTTACCGCACTGTATCAGAAGCAGTACGAAGCTGAGCAGAGCCTTGCCGACCTTGAAGAAAAGCGAAATGCGGCGATAGCTGAACGTGATAAAGCGCTCGAGCGCTACGAAAAAGTATCGGCACGCTTGCAGGAGCTTGACAGAACATACAACAGCGGCGGCTGGACTGAGAAACAGGCGGAAGAATACAGCAAACTCAGTGACGAGATCAGCAAGCTGTATAACGAAGATATTCCGAAGCTGAAAGACAACGCGGGCGAGCTGAATAATGCGTATCTTTCGGCGGCTTCCGCGCTCGATACGGTCGGCGAAGATATAAGCAGTGTCAACGGATATATAGCGGAGAGCGCGGGCGTGATCTCTGAGTGTAAGTCTGAGCTTACAGACCTCCAGCTTGCCGCTCAGCGCACCCACAGCGTCATATACACCGTCGGCGAGGACAGCTATAAGGTCAGTGCCGACGCCGCCGACAGTATCGCCGAGCTTTCGCACCAGTACACCTCGATGTTAGACCAGACGGCGGACAGCATTTACAATTCTATGGATTTGTTCTCAAAGCCTGCCGAACTGGCTGAGGTGTCTGCCGCCGACCTCGTTTCGGCGATGGACAGCAACTACGAGCGCATTTCCGATTGGTCTGACGGTCTGGCGGAGCTTATAGACCGCGGCGTTTCTGACGGTCTGATAGAAAAACTGCGCGAAGCAGGGCCCTCTTCGGCGGCGGAGATAAAGGCTATGACTTCGATGTCGGACACCGAATTGCAGGACTATTCCGACAAGTTCGACGAGGCATACGCGAAGGCATACAAAGCCGCCGAAAAGTCGCTCGGCAATATGCGCGACGAATCTTCGCGGCAGATACAGAACATCATCTCGGACGTTGCGGGCAAGTCGCCAAGTTTGCAGGAAGCTTATGATATTCTCGGCGGGTACGCGGCTGCGGGCTTTGCCAACGGTCTGACCCGCCCCGAAAAGCTCGCCGATATCGACCGCGCCGCACAGCAGATGGTAGACGCGGCGTACCAGTCCGTCAAAGCGGCGGCAGGCATACACTCGCCCTCGCGGCTGTTCGCAGACCTCGGCGGATATATCCCGCAGGGCATGGCTCGCGGCATTTCGGGCGGCATGGCTGAGGTCTCGGCGGCTGCGGCGGACATGGTATCTGCGGCGGCGGGCGAGGTGCGTTTGCCCGACTATACATCGGCAGACAGCGCTCACAACGCCGTCAGAGCCGCCGCCAAGCGCGACAAGGCCGACGCGAAAGCCGCCGAGGCCGCCGGCAGACTGACCGCCAACACCGCCGAACGCGCTCAGAACGCCGCAGAGAGCGGCAAACAGGCGGTCTTTAACCTAGTGATTGACAGCGACACAGTAGCAAGCGTGATAGCGCCCGCGCTTGATGTTATCAACGGCGCGAACCTTAATTTAACAGCGAGAGGAGTGGCAAGATGATATGATAAGACAGATGATTTTCAACGGCGTTTCAACGGGCGACCTGCGCGGCGTTACGGTCGCAAAGGGCAGTTGGGGCACGCCAAAGCCCCGCGTGGTGCGCGAGAGCGTGCCTTACCGCAGCGGCAGCACCGACCTATCGGCGGTGGGCGGCAAGGTCTACTACGACGACCGCGACCCGCAGTACGTTTTTAACGTGATAGGCGAGGACGCGGAGGACACCGCCGACCTTGTTTCGGACGTTATAAACTGGCTCTATTCGGAGGGCGACGGCATTATGAAAGACGAGCACCTGCACGGCTGGAAGCTGACGAACTGCCGCTGTACCGACATCAGTTACGAGTACATAGACCAAGCACGGCGCGTGGTGCAGCTTACTGCGGCGTTCGCCGCCGACCCGTACATGATAAGCGAGGGCGCAGCGTTCGACATCGCGACGTTCACGGGCAACAGACTTATGCTTCTCGATGTTAACGACTTCGGAGCGACGTACTACGACATGGGCTCGCCTGCCGACTATGCGAGTTACAGCGATATATCCATATCAGATGATGGGCTGAGCGCGAGCGTTATGCTGCCATTCGGCGGGAGCGTAACGCAGTACGCTATCCCCACGATGGGCGGCATAGTTACGGCGGCGAGCGGCGGCAGATACTCCACTGTATTCGGACAGGACGACGACTATATCTATTTGCAGGCTGTGTACCCGAACGGCACCGCGAGCACATACGGCGTTACGCTCACCCTAAGCAAGGCGGTAGGCGCAAGCGCTCTGAGCGCGGTCAAAGTACCGTATCACGTCGGCGCGGGCACGGAGTTCAAGACGGCTTCGCTGGACGCGTACTCACTTGTTTGCGACGGCGCGCCCGTGCTGTACGTCAACGGCGCGGCAGTCGATACCGAGCATTTCGCGGTCAATAGCGGCAATAACAGGCTCAGCGTTATGCACAACACCATGCCCGCCACGCTGAGATACTCGACAATAAAGGAGCGGCTGTAATGAACTATCGCGTAACACTGACCAACGGCACGCAGTCGGAGATACTGCACAGCTACCGTCCGTCAGACCCGAAGATCTCGCAGGCTAAGATAACAGAAGCCGTCAACGAGATACCGTCGTTTTCGTTCCGCATTTTGCCCGACAACCCCGCGTACAACGCCGTTGAGGCGGGGGTCAGCACGGTGGCAGTAACAGACCTAGACCGCGGCGCAACGCTCTTTGAGGGGCGCTGTCTGAGCGTTTCGGACGGTATGAGCACGGCGGGGCTGTTTGCGAAAACGGCGGTATTTGAGGGCGAGCTCGGCTACCTCTGCGACAGCGTACAGCCCGAGGGCGAGGTGTCGCAGGGCACGATAAACCGCAGCACGCTGATAGACCTTATCACGGCGCACAACGAGCAGAGCGAGCACCGCTTCGCGCTCGGAAACGTTGAAATGGCGGGTTTTCCCGAGGGCAGTTCGTATGACTGGGGCGTGACGTTCGACGTGCTGCGGGCGCTGTTTGTTGACACGTTGGGCGGCGAGATACGCTTGCGGAAGGTCGGCGAAACGCGCTGTATTGACTACGCGCAGGAATTCGCCATCGAAAAAGATATGCCGATATACTGCGGAGGGAATATGCGCGAGATCACCTGCGCGGCGGACGTTAGCGGGCTGATAACGCGGCTGTACCCGCTTGGCGCAGTAAGGCAGTCAACGGGTTCGCGGCTGACGATAGTGCCGAGCGGCATGGCGGGCGGCAAGAGTTACATCGAGCGCGCCGACCTTGTGGCCAAGTACGGCGTGCGGAGCGGCGTTGCGATATATGACGTACACGGCGACGGCGACACCCTCGTGCGCGGGAGCACAACGCTTTATCGGCGCGGCATGAACACGCTGAACGCCATCGCGATAGGTCAGCGGCAATACAAGGTCAGCGCGCTGGACGTATCGGCGGGGTACGAACTTTACGGCGTGCACCAAGTCAAAAACGACATCATGGGCATAGACGAACGGCTGCGTATCATCGGCAGGACGATAGACCTAGACCGACCCTCAAACAGTACGCTGACGTTCGGCAGCAAGGCGGCGACCCTCTCGGACGCGGTCGCGAAATACAAAGGAGTGATGAGATGATAACAGTATCAACGGTAGTGGAGCTAGACCTAAGCTGCACCGCCCCCAGAGCGCGTATCAACGCCAAGCAGGGCGACGGCGGCACGCGGCAGATAGTCGCACGGTTCACCAACGGCAGCGGCGTAATATCCGATTTAAGCACGGTAACGAGCGCAGAATTAAAGGTGCTGCGCCCCGATGGTGTGACGGTAAAGGCAGCTGCGGCGTTGTCTGACGGTGCTGCGACGGCTACGCTGACGGCGGAAATGCTGGCGGTAGCGGGTCGCGCGTTTGGCGACATGGTGCTGTACGGCGACGGCGAGAGCATATCGGCGGCGCGGTTCGACATCAACATAATGGCAGCGGCAGACAGCGGGATAGAGCCCGAACCCACCCCCGAGCCGCAGGACAGCGGGAAACCCGCCCTAGCCTCGGTGGTGGCGGAGGGGGTAGTGGGCATAGTTGGAAACGCGACAAAAATTGAGGAGGAATAGTAATGGCAATAGAAACAACATATTTCACAGGTACGACCGCCGCAGCGAACTACGCTGAGGTGTCAGCGTGGCTGACGGCTAATGCGGTTGACTATTTTGATACAATTGATGTTCCGTCGGGCGGGCAAGAGGTAAGCTGTAAAGTCGGCGATGTAACAGCGTTTAAACTCGATTGGGGAACCGATTATGACACTCAGCGCTCTTTTCAAGTAACCGCGAAAAATGGTGCTAATATAAACAGCGGGTATCGATACGTTCATAACAAATGCTGCTGGCGCTATGGGTACAAGACTGACAACGGAATAGCAATTTGTAATAATCAAACGAATGCTTTTCAATCATCTATTTTTATTTCTAAAGATAATAATGGCGATTTGATTTTTGCAGTGTTAAAGCCTGATAGTCCAAATTTAAATTCTCCTAGCAATTGGGCGGAGTTTCTTGATTTTAATTCGCTGGCTTCTATTAAAACTGAGGGCAGCAACAATTCTGACCCTTTAGCACGGCATCGTATAAATGGTGCATTATCAGCTTCCATGACGGCACTCGTGCCCATCGTTTCGGATGTCAAAACATATTGCGACAAAGTCGTGACAACACCGTTTACGCAATATAGTAATCTGTGTTGGGGTACCATTGACGTATCCGGCACGAAGTACGTTTACAACGGCGTGTTCGCTTTGAAGGAATAGGAGGAAGAATATGACAAACATAAAAGCGGCGGTGCTTGCCGCTGTCGGAACGCTCGGCGGAGCGGTCGCGGCGCTGTTCGGCGGCTGGACAAGCGCTATGACGACACTTATCATCTTCATTGCGATCGACTACCTTACGGGGCTTATCGTGGCGGGCGTTTTCAAGCGCTCGGGCAAGTCGGAGAGCGGGGCGCTCGAGAGCCGCGCAGGGTTCAAGGGGCTGTGCCGCAAGGGCATGATACTGCTGATACTGCTGGTCGCGTGCCGCCTTGACCTCACGCTAGGTACGGCATACATCAAGGACGCGGTGTGCGTGGCGTTCATCGCCAACGAAACACTGTCAATCATCGAAAATGCGGGGCTGATGGGCGTGCCTATCCCCGCGGTCATCACAAAGGCAATCGACGTTTTAAAGGAGGATAACAACGATGAAAAAAGGCATTGACATATCATACTGCCAAGGCTTGCCCGACTTCGCGAAAGTGCGCAGCGCAGTCGATTTCGTGATAATGCAGATAGGCTACGGGCGTTACGCGGGGCAGATAGACAAGACGTTCGAGCGCAACTATTCGGAGTGCAAGAAGCACGGCATACCCTGTGGCGGCTACTGGTTCAGCTATGCGACCACCGCCGATGAGGCGCGGCAGGAGGCGAAGTGCTGTATCGCCGCCATCAAGGGAAAACAGTTCGAGTACCCTATTTACTTTGACGTTGAGGGCAAGTCGCTGGTCGGACGGACGGGCGTTTCGGCGATGTGCAAGGCGTTCTGCGAGGAGCTTGAAAAGGCGGGATATTTCGCGGGCATTTACATGAGCCGCAGCCCTGCGCAGACCATGCTGACGAGCGAGGTCGCCAAACGTTACGCCCTCTGGCTCGCGGAGTGCGGCGGCAAGCTCAACTGGTCGGGCGAGGTCGGAATGTGGCAGTACACGGACGGCGGCGCGGTCGCGGGCATCGGCTCGGCGGTGGATTGCAACTACTGCTATGTGGACTATCCCGCGAAGATAAAGGCGGCAGGTCTGAACGGCTTCACCGCTCCGAAAGCCTTGAAAACGCTGGACAGCGAGGGCTTCAAGCGCGGCGACAAAGGCGTAGGCGTGTATGCGTACAAGCAGCTTCTGCGGTTAGGCTGCGCGGCGCTCGGCGTGGCTGAGAACCTCGCGGACGACGGCGGCTTCGGCGGGGGCACGGAAGCGGCTACTAATGCGGTGCTCGGGAAGCTGGGGTACAAGCAGAACGGGGTCGCGGGTAAAAAGCTGATGAAGAAGTTGGTGGGGAAGGTGAAGTGAGATGTACGAACATAAGCAGCGTTACGAAAATTTACAGCACGGATTTTTCACAGGCGCGGGCAGGTACGGCATACCCGTGCTGAACGGCACATCGCAAACCGAATTTCCCGAGCTTGTGAGCTTCAATTATGCACGGACTGCGAGCGGGAAAGAGGAAAAGGGCGTGCACTTCTTCATAGATGATTACCAGTTTGCGCGCGTGTGGAACCACCCGACGGACTATCTCGCGCTTCTGAGCAAGTACAAGGTAGTGTTCGCGCCCGATTTCTCGCTTTACTCGGACATACCCGAAGCCATGCAGATATACAACCATTACCGCAAGCACTGGTGCGCGGCATACTGGGAACTGAACGGCATAGAGGTAGTGCCCACGATATGCTGGAGCGGCGAGAAGAGCTTCGAGTGGTGTTTCGACGGCGACCCCATCGGCGGCACGGTAGCTGTATCATCGGTAGGCACTCAGCGCAGCAGGGAAGCGAAAGCAGCGTTCCTGCGCGGCTACAACGAGATGATGAAGCGTTTGAAGCCCTCAGCGGTAGTGTTTTACGGCAGCGTTCCGAATGAGTGCGAGGGAAACATTATACATATAGGCGCGTTTCAAAATAAATTTGACAAAAAGGTTGTAAGGTGATACAATGGGCGGACGCGGTTCATCGAGCGGGATAAGCGATAAAGGCAAGGTGTATGGGACTGAGTACAGCACGCTGTATCAGTCGGGCAATATTAAGTTTGTCAGATATAATGACAGTACATCTGCAAAAACTCCGATGGAAACTATGACCAAAGGCAGGGTGTATGTAACAATCAATGCTAAAGACGAAGTTTCATCAATAACGTATTATGATAATACCAACAAAAGAAAACGTCAAATAGATCTTACTCATGCACATAACGGGAAAAAACCACATACGCATCATGGTTATATTCATGATGAAAATGGCACAACGGGTCTTACAGTAGAAGAAAAGAAAATGATTGACAAAGTAAAAAATGAATGGTATAATAGGTATAACAAGTAGTAGTATAGGGTGAGTACACGGTGATAGCCGTAGCTCCGGTTGAAATCCGGACGCTTGTTAAACGGACAGCCGACAGGGTGCTTGGGGTGCTCTGTCGGCTGTTTTTTTGCATAAAAAAAGCGGGGCAACGTTCATAACATTGTCCCACCAAAAACCTATTTAGGTTTGTTCTATTACAATATATATTATATCACGATGAAGCCAATTTGTCAACAACTTTTTTTAAAAAAATAAAATTTGCAAATACGAGGCTGTTTTCAGCAAATAGATGGATATAATTTTGTTCAAAATGTTCAAGTACATTGGAAAATTCTTGAAAATCATAGCTTGCAACATCCTGCGAGGCAAGTTCTTTTAACGAATAGAGTACACAGACGATCTCACTTATAATTCTGCATTTTAGCCTTGTGGTTTTTCCACTGTTGCCAATATCTGTGCCAAGACTATCGATAAAAGCGCGCATTCTTGGATCAATTCTTTCAGTCTTCTTGTAAAGAGTTGCTAGTATACAATTATTGTGAGCACACGCGTTTCTCATATTTTTTACATTAAAAAGAATATTCTCTGGAATAGGAGTTTTAGCTACATATGTATGCTCTTTAGGATAGAAAAAATTATAGAAGCTGATAAGATCGCCGAAAGTTATCATCTCAAGCATTATCCAAATTGGCACATCTACAGCGTATTCGATCTGCTTTCCATTATTGTATAGCGATACGGAATAAACCGAGTCATCAGTTTTAGTATAAATGTATTTACTAGCTAGTTTGTTTAAATATAAACTCTCTCTCTTTTTGGCAATGTCTAGAGCAACTTTACCCCCTGATTTTGTTTTGAAAAAGTCTTGAATCAATTCATATCCGTCGTTGTCACATTTTTCAAAATCCTTCAATATTCTTAGCTTAAGGCTGTGTTCTATATCTATGCACATAGAAAAAATTTGTTTTCTTATATTCATATCAAGTATGGCTGTTGCTCTGAGTTGATTGAAGTCGAGATGGATATATTTCCCTTGGTTTTTCCCGCACGGATATTTATCATACAGTTTTCTGTACGAACATAACCGCAGAAAATTATTACTTTCCAAAAGGTATTTTTCTACATATTCTTTAGTATGTGGTTCAATGATTATGCCCTTTTCAATCATTTTATCAACAAGTTCGGCTGAATTCATTTTTGGCTTTTCTAATGCCATTCTAGACTTAGTTGCGCACATTTCAGGAACGGAAAGCAAAACTGTCACCTCTTATTATGGTATTTACTAAATTATACAACATTTTTCTTGAAATTTCAAGATGTAAACCAAATGAAAAATGAAAAATATTATATTTTTATTTATTGACCTACATACCTTGACAAAATTCATCAAAAATGATATACTGATCTCGGTGATGTTATGGAAGTAAATTACAAACAGTCGGTGCGTGTGTATCGGCATATATGTGAGCGGACGGAAATAGTCCGTCAGAATCTGAGCAATGGGAGTTCCTAAATGCCTATTATGAAATCTGAAACCATGCACGATTTGTACACGATAAAGCCAATTTGTAAAATTATGTATGCAAAGCTGCGCACGGAGATAAGCGCGGAAACCGTTGTGTTTGCTGGGTTTTATGCGTGATAGAAAAGCGGTCGAAAAGGGGAGAGTTGGGCTATTTTTACTCCCTCCTTCTCCGCCAAATACCCGCCGTAGATTAACGTCTGCGGCGGTTTTTGCGTTGTGCAGATCTTATTGCAAAAAAAAAAGCGGCACTTTTAGCCGCTTGATTTTTTTATTTGCCTGCAATGTCCTTTATGACCTCGCCCGCGATTATCAGACCTACTACCGAGGGTACGAACGCCGTCGAGCCGGGTATGTCGCGGCGAACGGTGCATTTTCTCGCCGTGCCGGGCGGGCATACGCAGTGATTTCTGCAAGAGATCTCCATGTTGTCGATAGGACGAATGGGCTTTTCTTCCGAATATACCACTTTCAGCTTCTTGATTCCCAGTTTGCGAAGTTCGTAACGCATTACTTTCGCCAGCGGACAGACTTTCGTTTTGTAAATATCAGCCACGCGAAAAGCCGTCGGGTCGAGCTTGTTGCCCGCGCCCATTGAAGATATTACGGGCACGCCCGCCGCGTCCGCGCGCTTCACTATCTCCAGCTTGCCCGTTACCGTGTCGATGGCGTCGATGATGTAGTCGTACTGCGTAAAATCAAATCGGTCGGCGGTGTCGGGCATATAAAAGCACTTGTGCGCCGTGACCTTTATGTCGGGGCAGATGTCGTGCACGCGCGCCTCAGCCACGTCCACCTTGTGCTTGCCGATTGTGCTGCGGGTCGCGATTATCTGGCGGTTCAGGTTGGTCAGACATACTCTGTCGTCGTCGATGAGGTCTAGCGCGCCAACTCCGCTGCGTGCAAGCGCCTCTACCGCGTAGCCGCCCACGCCGCCAATGCCGAACACCGCAACGCGGCTGTTTTTCAGCTTCTCCATAGCTTCTTTGCCGAAGAGCAACTCAGTTCTCGAAAATTGATCCAGCATTTCTATTTCTCCTTTTAGTTCATGATCGTTCATAATATCATAACATATTCGCCGCGTAAATTCAAGCTGTATTTTAAGATATTTATTAAATTTTCTGATAATTCCTATTGAAAAGATAGGGTTAATGTGATATACTATGATATACTATATTATAAATGATTTCAGAAAACAGGTGTATGTATGATGAATATTGGAAGAGATAGTATTACATTGGCGGAGCTTTCGCAGCTTACAGCCGAAAAAGGCTGCCTTGTTATCGACATTCGCAACGCCGATGAATTTGAGTACGGGCATATAAACGGCGCGGTGAATATCCCGCTCGCCGAGCTGGAGGAGCGCGCCGAGAGCCTGCC
>ENA-OPWR01001643-OPWR01001643.1-human-gut-metagenome-genome-assembly--contig:-NODE-1643-length-16623-cov-8.439039_pt1 | contig 16623 bp, 13 predicted proteins | sample MGYA00241507_ERZ502006 | MGnify/ENA primary metagenome ERZ502006 (study PRJEB25962, sample SAMEA2043041) | human gut metagenome | biome: human gut; feature: human-associated habitat; material: faeces...
CAATAATGAAGAAGGAGAATAATTATGAAAAAGATGATCTCTCGTCGTAACTTCCTGAAAGCCGCCGGCGTTTCCGCTGCTGCTCTGGGTCTGGCTGCCTGCGGCGGCTCTTCCAGCAGCACCGCTTCCTCTGCTGCCAGTTCTACCGCTGCTTCCAGCACCGCTGCAAAGGCAGACGGCAAGGTCTACTACCTGAACTTCAAGCCCGAGCAGGATCAGGATTGGCAGGATCTGGCCGCTGAGTACACCAAGGAGACCGGCGTGCCTGTGACCGTTGTCACCGCCGCTTCCGGCCAGTACGAGACCACCCTGATGAGCGAGATGGAGAAGAGCGAGGCTCCCACCCTGTTCCAGGTGAACGGCCCTGTTGGTCTGGCAAACTGGAAGGATTACTGCTACGATCTGTCCGGCAGCCAGCTGTACGGCGAGCTGACCAGCGATTCCTTTGCACTGAAGGATGGCGACGCTGTTACCAGCATTGCATATGTCATTGAGACCTACGGCATCATCTACAACAAGGAACTGCTGACCGCTGCCGGTTACAAGCAGGAGGACATCAAGGGCTTTGCCGACCTGAAGAAGGTCGCTGATGACATTCAGGCCCGTAAGGCTGAGCTGGGCGTGGACGGTGCTTTCACCTCTGCCGGCATGGACGGTTCTTCTGACTGGCGCTTCAAGACCCATCTGGCAAACCTGCCCATCTACTACGAGTACAAGGCAGACGGCATTGGCTCCACCGACGCCATCAAGGGCACCTATCTGGACAACTACAAGCAGATCTGGGATCTGTACATCACCGATTCCACCTGCGACCCCAAGCTGCTGGCTTCCAAGACCGGCAACGACGCTGTGGCTGAGTTTGTGGGCAAGAAGGCCGTGTTCTATCAGAACGGCACTTGGGCTTACAATGATGTGAAGGATCTGGGCGACGACAATCTGGGTATGCTGCCCATTTACATCGGCGTGGACGGCGAGGAAAATCAGGGTCTGTGCACCGGTTCCGAGAACTTCTGGTGTGTCAACAACACCTCTTCCGAGGCTGACATTCAGGCTACTCTGGACTTCCTGTACTGGTGTGTCACCTCTGAGGCCGGCACCAGCGCGATGGCTGACAAGATGGGCTTCGTCATCCCCTTCAAGAAGGCAAAGGACTCCACCAACCCCCTGATCGCCATTGCAAACGACTACGTTGCAGCCGGCAAGACCAGTGTTGACTGGTGCTTCTCCACCATGCCTTCCGAGGAGTGGAAGAACGGCGTGGGCAGCGCTCTGACTGCATACGCAGCAGGTACCGGCAAGTGGGACGACGTTGTCACCGCATTTGTGGACGGCTGGGCCAAGGAGTACAAGCTGGCCAACGGCTAAGTCTTTGACCGGAGATCTCCCTAGGAATTAAAAAGGGAGGCGGGCGAAAAGTTCGCCCGCCTCCTTTCCTTTTTTATCAGACAGCTCCCTCAGGAGGTATATCATGCAAAAAGCCATTAGTAAATACTGGCCGATATTTGTGCTTCCTACTCTGGTCGCCTTTATCATCGGCTTCATCTGGCCCTTTATCTGGGGCGTTTACCTGTCCTTCCAGCGGTTCACTACCGTTTCCAAGACCACCTTTGTAGGCATCCAGAACTACCTCTCGGTATTTCAGGATTCCACCTTCCTGCACGCCTTTGGCTTTACGGCAGCCTTTACCGTGGTAAGCACCGTGCTCATCAACGTGTGCGCCTTTGCCATTGCACTGGTGCTGACCCGCGGCATCAAGGGCACCAACATCTTCCGTACCGTGTTCTTTATGCCCAACTTGATTGGCGGCATCCTGCTGGGCTACATCTGGCAGATCCTGCTCAACGGTGTGCTGGCAAACCTGCAGAAGCCCCTGCTTGCTTTGGATGCCAAGGCCGGTTTTGTCGGTCTGGTCATCCTGATGTGCTGGCAGCAGATCGGCTACATGATGATCATCTATGTGGCCGGCCTGCAGAGCGTGCCCGGCGACCTGATCGAGGCCGCTAAGATCGACGGTGCCAACGACCGCGAGATCCTGTTCAAGATCAAGATTCCCATGGTCATGCCCAGCGTGACCATCTGCACCTTCCTGACCCTGACCAACAGCTTCAAGCTGTTCGACCAGAACGTGGCCTTGACCGCAGGCGAGCCCGCCAACGCAAGTGAAATGCTGGCTCTGAACATCTACAACACCTTCTACGGCCGCTCCGGTGCGCAGTGGAAGGGCATCGGTCAGGCTAAGGCTGTTGTGTTCTTCCTGATCGTTGTGGTCATCTCGCTGATCCAGCTCCACTTTACCCGCTCTAAGGAGGTGCAGCAGTAATGTCGAAACAGAAAAGAACTTGGGATGTCATCCTTGCTGTTGTAATGGTGCTTCTCTGCCTGCTGTGGATCTACCCCATCGTGCTGATCCTGCTGAACAGCTTGAAAACCGAGGGCAGCTTTACCACCTCCACGGTGTTCCGTCTGCCCACCGCCGAAACTTTTGCCGGACTGCGCAACTACGTTTATGGCGTGACCAAGATGGACTTTCTCTCCAGCATGGGTTACAGCCTTCTGATCACCGTTACCAGCGTGGTGCTGATCCTGCTGTGCTGCTCCATGACCGGTTGGTACCTGACCCGTGTGAACAACAAGCTGAGCAAGTTCATGAACCTGCTGATCGTGTTCTCCATGGTCGTCCCCTTCCAGATGGTCATGTTCACCCTGTCCAAGACCGCTGACCGGCTGAAGCTGAACAACCCTTGGAACATCTGCATCATCTATCTGGGCTTCGGCGCCGGTCTGGCCGTGTTCATGTTCACCGGCTTTATGAAGAGCGTGCCCATGGAGATCGAGGAAGCAGCCATGATCGACGGCTGCAACCCCATCCAGATCTTCTTCAAGGTCGTGTTCCCCATCCTGAAGCCTACCATGATCTCCACCGCTATTCTGGAGACCATGTGGGTATGGAACGACTATCTGCTGCCCACGCTGGTGCTGGATATCAAGAAATACCGCACCATCCCCATGGCCATCCAGTATTTCCGCGGCGGCTACGGCCGCGTGGAGCTGGCTCCCATGATGGCCTGCATCATCATTGCAATCATCCCCATTATTATCCTCTACATGACCTGCCAGAAGTACATCATCGAGGGTGTCGTGGCCGGTGCTGTAAAGGGCTAAGGAGGTGCACGGTATGCGTGCAAGCGGCATTTTGATGCCGGTGTTCAGCCTGCCGGGGCCTTTTGGCATCGGTACGCTGGGCAGTGAAGCGACCGCATTCGTTGATTTTCTGGCCGAGGCAAAGCAGACCTATTGGCAGATCTTGCCCATCGGCCCTACCGGCTACGGTGACAGCCCCTACCAGAGCTTTTCCGCCTTTGCCGGAAACCCCTACTTTATCGATTTCCGTTTACTGGCGGCAGACGGCTATCTGACCGCCGAAGAGCTCCCCGCCGCGCAGCCGGTGGACACCGTCGACTACGGTGCGCTGTACAACCAGCGCCCGGTGCTGCTGAAAAAGGCTGTTGACCGGCTGTTGGCGGCTCCCTCCCCTGCTTACGAAGCCTTCTGCGCAGCGCAGAGCTTCTGGCTGGAGGACTACGCCCTGTTCATGGCGGTAAAGGCCGAACAGGGGCAGGCTGGCCTTGCCGACTGGCCGGACGCCCTGCGCTGCCGGGAGCCGGAAGCCATTGCCGCCGCAAAGGCACGGCTGGCTGACCAGATCAGCTACCACAAGGCAGTACAGTTCTTCTTCTACACCCAGTGGAACGCGCTGAAGTCCTACGCCAACCGCAAGGGTGTCCTGCTTGTGGGCGATATCCCCATCTACGTCAGCCCGGATTCCAGTGACCTGTGGACCCACCCGGAGCTGTTCCAGACTGACGGACAGATGCACCTGACCCATGTAGCCGGCTGTCCGCCGGATGCCTTTGCGGCAGACGGTCAGCTGTGGGGCAACCCGCTGTACGACTGGCCCACCCACAAGGTCTCCGGCTTTGGCTGGTGGAAGCAGCGCATGAAGCACGCCACCTCCATCTACGATGTGGTACGCATCGACCACTTCCGCGGCTTTGAGAGCTACTATTCCATCCCCGCCGGAAGCACCACGGCTGCGGGCGGTCACTGGGAAAAAGGCCCTGACCGGGACTTTATCCACGCCATGCAGCAGACGCTGGGCGGCGGCAATATCATCGCCGAGGATCTGGGCTACCTGACCCCGGAGGTGAAGGCCATGCTGGCCGAGAGCGGTTATCCGGGCATGAAGATCATGCAGTTCGCTTTCGACAGCCGGGAATCGGGCAATTATCTGCCCCACACCTACCCCCGCAACAGTGTGGTGTACACCGGCACCCACGACAACGTGACCACCGAGGGCTGGCGCAGCAACGCCAGTGCCGAGGATGTGGCCTACGCCTGCCGGTATCTGCGCTGCACACCGGAGACCCTGACCGAGGGCATGATCTGCGCCTGCCTTGCCAGCGTTTCGGATACCGCCATCATCCCGCTGGCAGATTGGCTGCATCTGGGCAGCGAGGCCCGCATCAATACCCCCAGCACACAGGGTGCAAACTGGCGCTGGCGGCTGACGCAGCCCCTGCCCGCAGCATTGGCCGGGCACATCGCTGCGTTGACCACGCTGTATGAGCGTGTACCGGAAAAGCGTTAAACGCCCACTCCCCTTTTGCTTTCTATCCTGCAAAGCCACAAGGCATCTGCTTTCCCTGCTGTATCCTGCGCAGCGGGCACGGGCAGATGCCTTTGTTGTTTTTTATTTTTACGGTCCTGCTTTCCTCTACAACATTTTTTCACTGTGATAAAAACGGTTGTTTTTTGTATTTATATCGTATCACAGTCTATTTTGTAAATGCTCATCACAATATATTCACAAATGTATCATGATTTTTAAACCCGCGCTCTCTTGTCATTTTTGTGCAGATATGCTACAATTCAGTTACTAGATGAACTGCCCCTTGGGGAGTTCTGTGTGCGAAAGGAGTTTTCCATCATGGATCATACATATCAGCGCCCTCTGCAGCTGCCTGCCGGCTACGCTGTGCTCTCTGCCGAGGAGATGACCTACACCGAGGGCGGTGCTCTTTCCATCAATATCACCCCGCAGCAGGTCATGGCCTTTGGCATGACCGTTACTGTAAATCTGCTGGGCATGATGGGCCGTTATGCATTCCAAGGCGCTGTCTCCGGTATGCAGAATGCCTTAAACGATGGTTTGGACGTTGGTGATGCCGTGGGGCACTACTGGGGTCAGCTGAACACCTGGAGCAAGGTAGCTTCTATCGGTCTGGCCGGTCTGGGCGGCTACTACGCCTATATTCAGGCCCGCAGCATCTATCTCTCCGTCAAGAATCTGGTAACTGCCATCAAGGAGTCCATTGACGAGTATAAGGCCAACAAGAACGCTGCACAGGAGACCGAGCAGCAGAACTGCCTGCCTACGCTGGTAGCCCTGTGCTAAGTTTTTATCGTACCTGAAAGGAGTGTTCCTCTTTATGAAAAAGCTTCAGCTGCCTGCTTCCTATGCAGCGCTTTCTCCAGAAGAGCAGCGCACTGCCTTTGGCGGAAGCGAATTCGGCGATGCTGTCGGCAGCTTTTTTGATAACCTGCACTTCGGTGATTTCTTCTGGGAGGGCGGGCTGCTCTCGTTCTCCTTCACCTTTGTGCCCATGCTGTTTTTCCGCATGATCAAGGTAGGCGTACAGACCGGCATCAAGCTGTACCAGCAGTTCGCCCGTTTGCTTGGTGTGACCAGCGAAGCCGCCACCACTACCGTCCAGTATCTGGACAGTATCCAACAGCAGAGAAAGGATCGTCCCGTTACAAACTCTCTCCCCCAGCCCTTTTCTCTGCAGCAGTAAGCCATAAAAAAGCCGTGCATCCCGGAGCTTTCCGGCCATGCACGGCTTTTTTTTATGTTCAGATCACCCGGACTGCACCCTGTTCCCGCAGGCGCAGCACATAGCAGCTGCCCTGCCCGAACACCTGCTCGATGGCTGTATGGTACCGCTTGAGTAGCCGCCCGGGCACATAAGCCTGAATGGTACCTGCAAAGCCGCCGCCCTGCATCCGCCATGCGCCCTCACTGCCCTGCAGGATGCTCTGGCTCAGAGCCAGAGCCACCGACAGCCCCTGATGTCGCACATCCGCTGTGCAGTACACGTTCTGGCACAGCGCAAAGGAAGCTTGTCCGCTCTGTTTGACCAGCTCTGCAAACACCGGGAATCGCCTTGCATAAAGCGCCTCCCGCTGCGCCAGTGTACGGGCGTTCTCTTCAAAATAATGGATCGCCCGCAGCACCGCACGGTCTCCGCAGCGGCTGCGCAGGGCAGGCAGTGCCGCCCAGAACGCACTCTCTTCCACCTGACCCAGCAGCGGCTTGCCAAAGCAGGCAGCCACCTGCTCCATTTCCTGCCGGATGGCTGCAAACTCGCCGGTCAGCTCGCTGTGGCTGCCCCGGGTATCGGTGACGCAGAGGAACATCCCCTCCGGCAGCAGACCGTCCGCATGGAGCTTTTCGATCTTTGGGGCACGCGGATCGGCAAAATCTGCAAAAATAATACCGCCCACCGCACTGGTCAGCTGATCCAGCAGTCCGCTGGGCTTGCCGAAATAGGTGTTTTCCGCATACTGGCAGATGCCGGCCAGCTCTGCCGGGGTCAGCCCGGTGCTGTATTCCTCGTTCCAGATGGAGGCCATGCCCATCTCAAATGCCGCCGAGCTGGACAGCCCGGAGCCGCGCAGCACATCGCTGGCGGTATAGGCGTCAAAGCCGCCGATCTGCCTGCCCACCGCGCGGAAGCCCTCGGCAATGCCGCGGATCAGACTGGCCGAGTGGGTGCTCTCCCCTGCCTGCGGCTCTGCGGTGGCAAGATCAATGACATCCAGCTTGTTGAAGCCCCGGGACTTGACCCGCACATAGCCATCCGTACTGCGGGCTGCCACCGCCACCAGATCCAGCGTGACCGCAGCCGCAAGACCGCAGCCGCCCTGATGATCCGTGTGGTTGCCGCCCAACTCTGCCCGCCCGGGTGCAGAGTACACCTGCACCTGCCGTCCGGGACCGAAATATAACTCGAACTGCTCCAGCGCTGCCGCATAACGCCCGCGCTGCCGCTGCAGCACCGCCGGGTCTGCCCCGTAAAGTGCAGCAAGTGCGGCGTCCCAGCTGCCCTGCAGGATCTGTTTTCTGAGTTGTGCACTGGTGGCCATGACAGCTCCTCCCCTCAAGAATGAACGATTCTGCTTTTTTGCCTATTGTAATGCATTTCGGGCGATTTTTCAATTTATTTGCCTTAAAAATCCAAATTTCGGCGTCAGGCGCAAAGAATAAGATGTACTTTTGTTGAATTTGCAGGGTGTTCTATGGTATACTGGGTGCAGAATGTGACAGGACGGAGGTAAAGCTGCCATGCCAGACGTTTATAAGCAATCCTTTAAGCAGAATTACACCAACAACATTGAATTGTCCATCTTCAACTGCGGCCTGGAGCGGTGCGCTCCGGGGCAGACATGGGGTCCCGGTATCCGTGACCACTACCTGATCCATCTGGTGGTATCCGGCAAGGGCATCTTTGAGGTGGGCGGCCGCACTTGGGAGGTGAGCGAGGGCGATCTGTTCTTCGCCCGTCCCAGCCAGCTGATCCGCTATACCGCCGATGAGCAGCAGCCGTGGGAGTACAGCTGGGTAGGCTTCAACGGTGCCTGTGCCCACAAGCTTGCCGCGCAGCTGCCCTTTACGGACGATGCCCCTGTGCACCACACCAGCGACCCGGACGGGATGCGGGCAGCCCTGAACAACATCTACTCCTCCCGCGGGCTGCAGCCGCAGGACGAAGCCGCCATGGTGGGGTATCTGTACCTGTTCATCGCCGCTCTGATGCGGGAGACCAGCGCAGGCAAGCCCCACACGGCCTCCTCCTCCAGCCAGTATGTGCTGAACGCCATCAAGTACATCCAGTTCAACTACTCCCACGACATCTCCATTGACGATGTAGCCAAGAGCGTGGGTGTTTCCCGCAGCCACCTGTACCGGGTGTTCATGCTGAATGTGGGCAAAAGCCCCATTGACTACCTGACCGAGTACCGCATCAACGAAGCCTGCAAGCTGCTGCGCGCCGGCAGTCTTTCCATTGCAGAGGTAGCGGTGTCGGTAGGCTTCTTCGACCAGTTCTACTTCTCGCGGGTGTTCAAGCGCGCCAAAGGCGTGCCGCCCAGCAAGTATTTTGCCGCCCAGCAGGATGCCGACCCGGCAGACCCTGCCCAACTGTAACCTGAGCCCATCACACAAGGAGAAACCATGCCTTTACAGAAAAACCAGATCCTGACCCTGCGCATCGAGCGCCTTTCCAGCGACGGCAGCGGCGTTGCCCACAGTGCCGATGGCGAGGCCGTATTCGTGCCCGGCACTGCCCCGGGGGACGAAGCCCGGGTGCGCATCGTGAAGGACTGCGGCCGGTATGCCTTTGGCATTCTGGACGAGCTGCTCACTCCCTCGCCGGATCGTATTCCGGTGGACTGCCCGGTGGCAGGTCCCTGCGGCGGGTGCAGCCTGCGGCATCTGGCCTACACTGCCGAGCTGCGCGCCAAGCAGGAAAGCGTGCTGGACGCCTTCCGCCGCATCGGCGGGCTGGAGGTTCCGGTGCTGGATATCCTGCCCTCCCCGGAGGTGGACCGCTACCGCAACAAGGTGCAGTTCCCTGTGGGCGTGGACAAGAACGGCGTACCCTGCATCGGCTTCTACGCCGGGCGCACCCACCGCATCGTCCCCTGCCCGGACTGCAAGTTGCAGCCCGGCGTGCTGAACGAGATCGGCAATGCGCTGTGCGCCTTTTTTGCACAGCAGGGCATCCGCCCTTACGACGAGCAGAGCGGCAAGGGGCTGGTACGGCACATCTTCCTGCGGCGCGGTGCGCACAGCGGGCAGATCATGGTGTGTCTGGTATGCACCCGGGCAAAGCTGCCACATGCAGAGCAGCTTTGTGCCGCACTACGGGAGCAGTTCCCTGCCATCAGCACCATCCTGCTCAACGTCAACGCCAAAAACACCAACGTCATTCTGGGCAGTGAGAACCATATCCTGTACGGCCCGGGCTACATTGAGGACACTCTTTGCGGCGTACCGGTACGGTTGGGGCCGCTGTCCTTCTATCAAGTCAACACACTGGCTGCCGAGCGGCTGTACGGGGTTGCCGCGCAGTACGCGCAGCTGACCTCGGACGACGCGCTGCTGGATCTCTACTGCGGCATGGGCACCATCGGCCTTTCCATGGCAGATCAATGCCGGGAGCTGATCGGCGTGGAGATCGTGCCGGAGGCTATCGAGAGCGCCAAGGCCAACGCCGCCCGCATGGGCGAGGCCGTAGCTGCCAAGAGCCGCTTTTTCTGCGCCGATGCCGGACAGGCTGCCACCCAGCTGGCCGCCGAGGGCTTGCACCCAGACATCGTGATGCTGGACCCGCCCCGCAAGGGCTGCGATGAAGCCACCCTCTCCGCTGTGGTGCGCATGGCCCCCCGCCGGGTGGTGTATGTCAGCTGCAACCCCGCCACCGCCGCCCGAGACGCCGCATGGCTGGAGCAGAAGGGATACCATGCAGAGAAGGTACAGCCGGTGGATCTGTTTCCAAGGACGAAGCATTGCGAAGCGGTTCTCCTTTTGACCAAACTCAATGTCGAGCGGCACATCGAAGTGGACGTCAGCATGGATGAACTGGATGTGACTGCTGCGGAAAGCAAGGCGACTTACAACGAGATTCGGGATTATGTGTGGGAACACCATCAGTTGAAGGTATCCAATCTCTATATTGCACGGGTGAAGCAGAAACACGGCATTATTGAGCGAGAGAATTACCATAAAGCGAAAAATGAAAATGCGAAGCAGCCCAAGTGTCTGAAGGAAAAAGAGGATGCGATTGTGGAAGCGCTGCGGCATTTTCAGATGATTTGACGGATCGTATGTAACCTGCTCAAATTTTATAGAGAAGTCTTTGTCTTTCATATAGGAGGCACTGGATGTCAAAATTAAATATTGATCAGAAAAGTGTTAAAGCACTCTTTAGCGAAAAGAAAGCCGACTTTCTTATTCCTGACTATCAGCGGCCTTATGCCTGGGGCGAGAAGGAATGTCAGACACTCTGGGACGATTTGTTCCTATTTGCATTTCCTGATAACGATTGTGACAAATTTAAAAGCGATAGTGATGAATACTTTCTAGGGCCGATCGTCACATTCAAAAACGATGATGGAAAATTGGAAATCATTGATGGTCAACAACGCCTAACAACATTGATGTTGTTGCTTCGAGCGTTCTATGAAAAGTATGGAAGCATGAAGAACGACAAGGCTGTTAAAACTAGCAAATTCATTGAGCAGTGTATCTGGAAGACTGATGAATTCGGTGACCCTGACAAATCAGCTTTGAAAATCGACTCAGAAGTTGCTACCGACAAAGAAAAAGGGGAATTTTTAAGCATCCTGAAAACAGGAAAAGTCTCTGAAAACGAAAAAAGCAGCTACGCTAACAATTACCGCTTCTTTCAGCAGAAAATCGTGGATTTTTTGAACACCTACCCTGATTGGTTTTCCTTCTTCCCAATCCGGATCATGAATAATTGCATCCTCCTCCCAATCGAAGCAGAATCCCAGGATACTGCATTGCGGATCTTTTCGACGCTGAACGATAGAGGAAAGCCGTTATCAGACGCAGATATCTTCAAGGCGCAGTTTTATAAATACTACTCTGCCAAGGGTGAACGTGAAGTTTTTATCCAGAAATGGAAAGATCTTGAGGTATTGTGCGACTCTATTTTTCACCCCCTTACCGGCACCCCGATGGATGAGCTTTTCACCCGGTATATGTATTACGAGCGTGCAAAGCAGGGAATCAAATCCTCGACAACAGAGGCATTGCGCAAATTCTACGAACGGAATGCATATAGCTTATTAAAGAATGATCAGACCTTTGAAAACCTGATTGATCTGGCCAATTTCTGGAACGATGTGCAGAATCAAAACGTTGAACGTTTCTCCGATAAAGTTCTTCGGCGGCTTTTTGTATTGAACTATGCGCCCAACGGTATGTGGACGTATTTCGTTTCTGTGTATTATATGGCCAACCGGGATTCCAACGGGTTCCTTGATGATAATTGTTTTTACGGATTTTTGAATAAAATCACAGCCTTCATCTGGGCATACGCTGTTACCAATCCAGGTGTCAACGCACTTCGCACACCAATTTTTGCAGAGATGATCAATCTTGTGAATAGACAGCCGGTTCAATTTACGGATTATCTGTTCCATACCCAGCAATTGCAGAATGCCTTCAACAACTATGTGTTCAGCAATAATCGAGCTATTACAAAAGCAATGTTGACTTGGTGGGCCTTTCAGAATTCACATCAGGAACTTTTGTCGCTTGAAAGCGTATTGGAAATTGAACACATTTATGCACGCAGCCGTCAGGAAAAAGAGCATTCACTTTCCAATCCGAGAAATATCGAAAGCCTCGGAAATAAGGCGTTGTTAGAAAAACGAATCAATATTCGTGCCTCTGACTATCGCTTTAGCGATAAAGTAAAGTATTACACAGGTTTTGAAAACAACAGAAAGCAGAGAAAGGAAGGAACAAAGATCGAAGAATTAACTGTTCTTGCTGCAACGGCTACAGATTTCACTGAATCTGATATTGTGGAAAGAAATGCCAAAATCATCTTCAACTTTATTGAATTCATGCACAGCAACGACCTTCTGTGCGAAGATTAAGAATTCTCCATATTGATTCTCCACCGCCCGTCTGATTTTCAGGCGGGCATTTTCTTTTGCCGGAATATGGTGTTTCCACTTTTATCGTGGTACAATAGATGCAAGAATCATTTTTCAGGAAAAGCACCCTGCTATCCGATTTATAGGACACCCATCGTTGTAAAATCAAGATGTCCACCTATCACAAAAAATAAGGAGCAACGTATGCCAAACGATAAGATCACCGCCGTAGGTGCCAACATTGCCGAAAAAGCCGCCATGATCTGGAACGTAGCTGATATGCTGCGTGGGCCGTTCAAGCCCCACGAGTACGGTCTGGTCATTCTGCCCATGACCGTGGTGAAACGGTTCCACGACTGTCTGCTGCCCACCCATCAGGCAGTGCTGGACACCTACGAAAAGGTGAAAAAGCTGCAGGTCATCGACGGCTTTTTGCAGAAGGCTTCCGGCTACCAGTTCTACAACACCAGCCGTTTCACCTTCGAGACCCTGCTGGCAGACCCGGACAACATTGAGTCCAACTTCCGGGATTACCTGTCTGGCTTCTCCGCCAACGCACAGGACGTGCTGGCAAAGTTCGACTTTGACAACATCATCAAGCGGATGGTGGAGAGCAACACCCTCTACCTCGTTATCAAGGAGTTCGGCTCCGAGAAGGGCTATCTTGGCCCGGACAAGATCAGTGCCGTGGATTGCGGCTACATCTTTGAGGACCTAGTGCGGCGGTTCTCCGAAAGTTTTGGCGAGGAAGCCGGAGCCCACTTCACCAGCCGGGATATCATCTACCTGATGACCGACCTGCTGCTGTCTGAAGCCGACCTCGATACCAGCAGCATGACCGTTTACGATATGGCCATGGGAACCAGCCAGATGCTGAGCTGCATGGAGGAGCGCATCCACGAGCTGAACAGCGACATTGAGGTGACCTGCTTCGGGCAGGAGTTCAACCCCTCCACCTTTGCCATCGCCAAGGCGGACATGATGATCCGGGGCGGCGACCCTAACAATATGCGGTTCGGTGATACTTTGTCGGAGGATCAGTTCCCCGGATTCACCTTCCAGTACATCATCTCCAACCCGCCCTTCGGCATCGACTGGAAGCGGGAGCAGAAGGCGGTGGAAGCCGAGGCCGCCCGGGGCGAGATGGGGCGTTTTGCGCCCGGTCTGCCCAAGATCAGCGATGGTCAGCAGCTTTTCGTGCTGAACGGCCTTGCCAAGCTGGCAAACAAGGGCAAGATGGCCATTATCCAGAACGGCTCTCCCCTGTTCAGCGGCGACGCCGGCAGCGGACCCAGCAACATCCGGCAGTATATTCTGGAAAACGACTGGCTGGACTGCATCATCCAGCTTTCCACCGATATGTTCATGAACACCGGCATCTCCACCTACATCTGGGTACTCAGCAAGGATAAGCCCGCCCACCGTGCGGGCAAGGTGCAGCTTATTGACGCAAGCCACTGCTTTGAGCCCCGCCGCAAGAGCATCGGCACCAAGCGCAACGACATCACCGATGCCTGCCGGGAGCTGATCGTCACCGCCTACGGCGAATTTGCCAACGGCAAGGTGTACGGCGACAAAAACGGTATCTACTGCGAGAGCAAGGTGTTCGAGAGCGTGGAGTTCGGCTACAACAAGATCGTGGTGGAGCGCCCCCAGCGGGACGAGGCGGGCAACATCATCCTGAAGCGTGGCAAGCCTGTGCCGGACACCAGCCTGCGTGACACTGAAAACGTGCCGCTGGTGCAGGATATTGACGCCTACTTTGCCCGGGAAGTCCTGCCCTACGCCCCCGACGCATGGATCGACCACAGCAAGACCAAGGTGGGCTACGAGATCCCCATGACCCGCTATTTCTACGAGTATCAGGCACCGGAAGCCGTGGAGGATATCGTGACGCGCATCACCGCACTGGAACAGGATATCTCCGCCGGGCTGGCAGAGCTGTTCCATAAAAACGACTAAAATTATCAACCAACAAAACCTTCAACAAGTTCGTTTTTTGAATATGTTGAATTTAAAAATTCAGATAGAAGGGATTTCGAGATGAACAAAGTCGAACGGAAAAGTATGATTAATGTCCGCGGTGGATTCAGTGAAGATATGGGATTCAACCCATGTAATACAAAAATGCAAATTGACGACTTAGATGATAAGACCCGAACTTTAATAGGTAATCAGCTTTTTTCAATTTGCAGTACGATTTTTGATTCTGCTCAAAATGGCAGATATAATTTTCTTTACATTTTGAAACCACCATATAACGACAGTCGTCGTAATTTCATGGGAAGCGATTTCTGTCGTTCCTTACTTTCAAATGTCTTTGGACGTTCTGTACGCAGAGACCCTGATTTAATTTATCCTTGGAAAAATGATTTTACAGAAATATCCCAAGTCATTTTAGAGGCCCCTTACAATGAAGTTTTCGACATTCTCTGGTTCACCTGTAATTGGATTTCTCGTTATACTACGTCAGACTTTTCAAAAGGGATGTACACAGCTCTAAATTCGTTGTTTGAAGAAGAGTACGTTGGCTATCGCTTCATTGCTGGCAAAATTGTGCCTATAACCGACAAAACTGAAATGCAGGAAATTGAAAAAGCCTGTCAGACACCTTTTGAGGGAGCACGAGCTCAGCTTCAAAAAGCGCTTGGTTTTCTTTCTGATCGTGAGCATCCTGATTACAAAAATTGTGTCAAGGAAAGTATTAGTGCTGTAGAATCTGTATGCGAAACAATCGTGGGTTCTGACAATGGCGCCACCCTAGGAAAAGCGGTAAAGCACTTAGAAGAACATGGTCTTAAAATTCATTCCAGTCTTAGAGAAGGTATCAGCAAACTGTATGGATACGCTTGTGATCAGGGCGGTGTTCGCCATGGCGAAGGTGAAGTCGAAAGCACTGTTACTTTTGAAGAAGCCAAACTCATGATGGTCACCTGTAGTGCAATTGTCAACTATCTGGTTGCAGAATACGGAAAGCATGGTGCAGAAAATGCGTAAAATGAAAGACAGCGGCATTGAATGGATTGGGGAGATCCCAGAGGGGTGGGAAGTCGGTCAAATCGGACAACTTTATTCCGAACGTCGCACTAAAGTCAGCGACAAAAACTACCCTCCGCTCTCTGTTACTATGAAAGGCATTCTCCCTCAACTGAGCACTGCCGCCAAAACAGACGCTCATGATGACCGCAAGCTCGTATGTAAAGGCGACTTCGCCATCAATAGTCGCTCTGACCGTCGTGGTTCCTGTGGTATTTCTGAGCAAGATGGTTCTATTTCCTTAATCAATACTGTTTTGCAACCTCGCGGAGAAATGAATCCCGGATACTATAATTGGCTCTTTCATACATCTATGTTTGCCGATGAATTTTATAAATGGGGTCACGGAATCGTTGATGATTTATGGACAACCGGTTGGTCTGACATGAAGAAAATCGGTGTTCCAATTCCCAGTAAATGCGAGCAAAAGCAACTTGCGGAGCATTTGAATTTTGAATGTTCCCATATTGATTCTATCCTTTCCAAGACCCGCTCCAGCATCGAGGAATACAAAAAGCTCAAACAGGCGGTTATTACGCAGGCTGTTACCAAAGGCGTGCGCGGTGAGCGGGAGATGAAGGATAGCGGGGTTGAGTGGATTGGGGAGATTCCGGTAGAGTGGAGCGTAGCAAAGGCTAAATATTATGTTACAATCACGCATGGCAGTGACCCTAAAACTGAAGGTTCTATTCCGGTCTATGGAAGTGGTGCAGAAAGTTTTAAGACTTGTGGTGAATATAAAGAAGGTCCTACTGTTCTTATCGGTCGAAAAGGAGCCACTCTTCACATTCCACATTATATCGAAGGAAAATATTGGAATGTTGATACTGCCTTTGATGTAAAAGCCAAAAATAACTTTTCCCTTCCATATTACTACTATCTTGCCACCAGCTTTGATTATAAATTTTATATTGCACAGACTACACTTCCCGGAATGACACAGAGCAATTACTACAATATGTTTCTTCCATTCCCTACTTTTCCAGAACAAGAAGAAATCGTCAACTATCTTGACGCCAAGTGCGCCGAGATCGATGGGTTAATTGCAAAGAAGGAGCAACTGGTAAGAGAACTGGAAAGCTATAAGAAAAGTTTGATTTATGAGGTTGTAACGGGGAAACGGGAGGTGTAAACTTTGAACAAAGAAAGCTGCTCAATATTTGAGCAACTCATCAAAGAAATTAACAATTGCTTAGAGCACGAATGTTTTCTCACTGCACTTGGAATGGCACTTACACTTCCTGACATTTGCGGAAAAGCAGAGTACCCCTCCGAAAAATATGTTTCTAAACGTTATATTAACTGGTTTAATACTTATGTAGGAGACTATGAAAAACCGCCAAGTCCTTACGGAGATGATATGCCATATCTTTCCGGGGAAGTTCTTTTTTCTTTGCGGAATTCAGTTCTTCACCAAGGGACACCTAATGTCCACATCACAAAGGTTCCAGATGAACGCTTCAAAATAGATGAATTTATTCTTACAATCGATGATTATACTCAAAGCGGATTAAGTCATATCGTTTACGATTCAAGCACGAATGTTTCTTTCAAACAATTACAGGTCAATCTCTGCAATCTTTGTGTACGACTCACACATGTGGCTGATGAATACTATAAAAACAATAAAAGTAAATTCACATTTTTCAATTACACCTTAAAAGACAGACGCTACAAATAAAGGAGGTCTAACCATGCCCCTCAACACCACCGAAAAGCAGTTTGAATCGGACATTGCGGCGGCGCTGCTCTCCCCTGCCGGGGGCTACACCCGCAACGGGGATTGCTACGACCCCAAGCTGGGGCTGTTTGTGGATACCCTGATCCGCTTTG
>ENA-OPWR01001645-OPWR01001645.1-human-gut-metagenome-genome-assembly--contig:-NODE-1645-length-16614-cov-2.538680_pt1 | contig 16614 bp, 16 predicted proteins | sample MGYA00241507_ERZ502006 | MGnify/ENA primary metagenome ERZ502006 (study PRJEB25962, sample SAMEA2043041) | human gut metagenome | biome: human gut; feature: human-associated habitat; material: faeces...
GAATAGCAGCTACCGTCGCTACCATCAGACAGTTGGCGAAGCTTCCGCCCTCCATCTTCCATACTACCTTCGTATAGCGGGAAAATGCTGTGGTCACGGCATTATAAGCGGTGAACCATAAGAAGATGGACGCCAGCATGAAGTACATACTGCGCTTCACATCCTTCGGCATGTCCTTTGCGCTTTCGGTCTTTGCCGTCTGCTGTTTTTTCTCGAAAGCTTTTGCCTCTCCGGTGTCTCCCACTGCCTCGATCTCTCCGGCAGCTTCCACGCCTTCGGCCATTGCTTTTTCTTCTATAGTGTCTGCGTTTGCGGCTTCTGCCTTTTCCACTTCTTCCCGCAGCTTATTTTCCCGGATGGTGATCACGAGGATTCCCACTGCAATAGCCATGACTGCAGCAATGCTGGCAAACAGCGGCAGGTAATCCGGTGTTTCCCCTTTGCCCACCAGTACCTTGATCATGATCAGGGCATAGACACCGCCTACGGCTCCCATAAGGTTGATCACCGCATTGGCGCGGCTGCGCAGATGGTTCGGCGTCACATCCGGCATCAGTGCTACCGCCGGAGAACGGTACAGTCCCATGGACACCAGCGTGAGGAACAGCACCCCTAAAAAGAACACCTGGTTACTGAAGGACCCTCCGGTGACCCATCTTGCCTTCTCCGCATTATCGATCATCGGCAACATCATCATGAAGATCACTGCCAGGATCGTCCCCACCACGATAAATGGCATTCTTCTGCCAAGCTTCGTATGTACCTTGTCTGACAGCATACCGAACACCGGCAGCAGGAAGATGGCCAGCACATTGTCCAGTGCCATGACCGCTCCCGTCATTGTCTCGCCCAGATGATAGGTATTCTGCAGGATCAGGGGGATGATGTTGTCATACATCTGCCAAAAGGAACAGATGCTAAGAAAAGCCAGTCCGATCAGAAACGTTCTTTTGTAATTTAATTTTGTCTCCATAAGAAAACCTCCCTTTGATAAATTCATTTTATCAAAGGGAGGTCCTCCTAGCAATCATTACTATGTAAAATTTATGTCTTTAAAATCTATATTGCTTATCCTTTCACACCGCCTGCCACCAGTCCACTCTGGATAAATCTCTGCAGACACATGAAAACAATCATAATTGGCAAGGATGAAATCACCGCTGCTGCTGAAAACAGCGTCCAGTGAGCAGCAAACTGATCACTGATAAAGGACTGTAATCCCAACGCCAGCGTCATTTTTCCCGGTGTCTGCAAAAAAATCGATGTGATTACATATTCGCTGTAGGTTGCTATAAAAGAAAACAGGAAGATCACCGCAAGCTGCGGCATGGCAAGCGGAATGATAATCTTGTAAAACACCTGAAACTGATTCGCCCCGTCTACCATTGCTGCCTCATCCAGTTCCACCGGCAGACCATCAATATAGGATTTTAACAGCCAGATATTGTATGCACTGCCTCCCGCCAGCACAAAGATTAACGCAAGACTGCTGTCAACCAGCCCAAACCTATAGATCAGAATATAGTAGCCTGCCACTGCCATACTGTTGGGAAATACCTGCAGCACCAGCAGCGACATGAGTCCATATTTTCTCCCGATAAAACGCAGTCTTGCGAATGCATATGCCGCCAGAGAAGTGATCACAAGCTGGATCGTCGCCACAATAACGCAAAACTTTAGGGAATTCCATACCCATACAGTAAAATCCGTCTCCCGAAACAGCGTCACATAGTGTTCCACACTGAACTTTTCCGGAAAGAGAGAGGACAGAAAAAAACTGTCGCCCGCCGAAAAAGAAGACATTACGATCCACACTACCGGAAACAGCACCAGTATTATGGTGATCCAGATTACAATACGGCTTCCCCAGAGCGCACGCATTTCCGAACCGTTCATTTTCTCTCTGCCAAGCATTTAATCCACCTCCTTGAATGAGCCGGACAAATGCATGTTCACCAATGTAAATGTTCCGACAATAATAAAGATCAGTACACTAAATGTAGCAGACAACTCGTACCGGTTAGACCATGTAGTCATTTTGTAAGTCGTACTTGCCAGAATATCCGTATAACCGGCGAACTGGTTGTCTACTCTGGCAGGACCGCCCTGTGTTATCATATAGATATTTCCGAAATTGTTGAAATTCGCCGCAAATGAAGAGATCACCAACGGGATAGAAAGCTTCGTCACCATGGGAAGTGTAATACTTTTAAAGCATTGAAACTTCGATGCCCCGTCAATCTCCGCCGCTTCATAATATTCCGTGGAGATGGATTGCAAACCGCCCAGACAGACATTCATCATATAAGGAAATCCCAGCCATACATTGACAATGATCAGCCCAATCCTCGCCCAAAGGGGATTCGTCAGCCATGGGATGTTCCATGCAATTCCGATTACATGAAGCAGATTATTGATCCCGCCGTATTGCTCATTTAGCAATCCCTGCCATGCAAGAATAGCGATTGTGGACGGCAATGCCCACGGTACGATCAGTATTGCCCGATATATTTTGGATTCCTTCATATGCGGATTGTTCAGAAGAATTGCCAGCAGCAGTCCCATAGCATAGGAACCCACCGTACTGAATATCGCAAAACATATCGTCCACCCAAGCACCGGGAAAAACACACTTTTAATACTCCCGGAAAAAACTGTCAGATAATTGTCTGCTCCCACAAAAGTGTAATCTCCCAAATGGTACATATTATAATTCGTGAAAGACAAAATAACCGTATACAGAATTGGCAGACAAGTCACCAACAATATGGTAATCAGTGTGGGTGCCAGATAGGCATATGCCATACCATTCTTTTTCTTCTTCATATCTTCACTACTTTCCTGAATTCATCAATTCAACAGCTTCTTCCAGTTGCGCCACCATATTTTTCGCCGCTTCCTCTGGAGTCTGCTCACCTGACCACATGGAACGGATATTATTGACATGAATGCTCCATAGCTGACCCATCTCGGATACGGTAGGCATCGGTTCTCCCTGATTGATCTGTACGATAAATGCTTTCGCGTAAGCATTCTCCCTGATCTCTTCCAGTTCCTGATCGGACAGTCTTGCAGGAATGCGGTCACCTGCTTCATACAGATCTTTTGCACCGTTTTCAATCAGATATTTGATAAAACTCCATGCCGGCTCCTGTTTATCACTGTCCTTACCCACAAAGCTTACCTGGGTTCCCACCGGTGTTACGAATGCCTGACCGTGAAATGTCGGCATCTCCGTGATGCCAAAGGGTGTCTCTGCCGAAGTAAAACCGTCAATATCCCAAGGGCCTCCAATATAGTACGCACATTTTCCGTTCTGGAAATTGCTTCTGGCAATATCTGCCGTGACATCTGCCGTAATCAGGCCATAACGGTTGCACAGATCATCAAGGAAATGATACGCCTGTACTGCCCCATCATTTGCCAGGCCAATGTCCGACGTATCATAAGCACCATTCTGATAATTAAAAATATAGCCGCCGCAGGCTCTGACAAATCCCAGATCATAATAGATACTGGTGGCATCAAACTGCACACCGCCGTTCTCCACTGCCTGTTCCACCAGTTCCTCCCAGGTCGCAGGCACTTTTTCTACCATGTCCGTATTATAGAATAAAGCGGTTGTCTCCACAGAAAGAGGTGCTGCATATCTTTTGCCGTCCACATAGCATGCCTGAACTGCAGCTTCGGAAAAATCCGCATCATTATAAAGTTCTGCCGGTACTTCCGCTGTCAGGCCTGCATTCACATAATCCGCAAGCTGGTCATTTGGGATACCCACTACAGCATCCGGTCCTTCAGCACTTTTCACCGCCTGTGCAAACTGTTGCACCGACGGGGACTGGTGGATCACCTCCACCTCATATCCATTCTGTTCTCCCCAGGTATCTGCATATTTCTGGAGCGTATCCACTTCCACGTTCATATTCGTCCAGATCACCAGTCTGTTATCCTCTTTTTTACTTCCGCATCCGGTCAGTGTCCCCACCGCCAGTGCAATGCACAACATCGATATGATTCCTTTTTTCATAGTCATTCCTCACCTACATTGTTTTCATATGCAGCAGGGCACTGTTGGCATTGCCGGCTGCATCAAATAATGCCATATTCGCCATGGCGTTGCCGGCTGCCATTTTTTCCTGCATATACTGACTTCCGCTCGTGCTCGCCCAGGTACAATCCGGAATCGGGAGCCATGCGGGTTCCCAGTAAAACACACCGATTCCTCTGTCCTCCTTGACCTTCCTGACTGTAGCCATCAGATCCCTTAAGAACTGCTCCTGTCCTTCCTGTGTGGCAGGATATCCGGTAGCCTCTTCTTCCTTCTCGGAATAGACGATTCCTTTACATCCCAGGGTATCCGTAGTATAGCCGATGGAAGTCTCTACCACCAGTACATTCTTGCCGTAACGGGCACTGATATCGTTCATATTATTCTGCAGTTGCTCCAGAGAGCCGTTCCAGTGCGGATAGTAGGACATTCCGATCACATCATAATCCAATGCAAACGGTGCGATCCGGTCGAACCACTGCCTGTAAAGCTCATTGTTGGTGCCGAAATCCAAATGCAGCACAATTCCTGCCCCGGGGCACTCTTCCCTCACTCCCCGGATCCCTGCCCGCAAAAGCCTTGCCATATTCTCCGTCTGCTCCACATAACCGTCCGGCCAGAGAAGACCCTTGGTAATCTCATTGCCGACCTGCACCATTTTCGGAATTAGCTTGTGATTCTTAAGTGCCTTCAGCGTATTCACGGTATGCAGATACACTGCAGTCTCCAACGCTTCTCCCCGCAGCTTCTGCCATGCCTTCGGCTTGATCTGTTTGGCGGGATCTGCCCAGAAATCGCTGTAATGAAAGTCTAACATAAAGTCCATTCCGTTTTCCACAGTTCTTCCGGCAATTTCTATGGTAGTCTGTAAATCATTGCCCCCGCCACCGTAGGAGTTACCCATCTCATCAAACGGGTCTGACCAGATCCGGAGCCGTACCATGGTCGTTCCGCACTCCTTCAGGATACGAAACAGATCCTCCTGTTTTCCGTTTATGTAATAGGACGCTCCGCTGACTTCCAGTTCCTTCACCATAGAGATGTCCATACCCTTGATAAATTCCATGATCACTCCTTCACCAGCGTGAGATCATCGATGGTGCCCCATCCGCCGGGTGCTGTAGTAACACGTACACCTACCGTGATTTCTCCGTCCGCAGGCTTCAAATCCGGTATCTCTGCAGTGTACCAGTTCACATAGCCGTTCAGTTCTCCGTCCACTTTGATTTCTTCCCCGTTTACCACAGCGTAGAAATACACCGTTGCGTTTTTATCCCCTGCAGCATCTCCCTGGATATGTGCCGTCAGTTTGTAAGTGCCTTCCTCCAGTCCGTTCACCGTCTGTTCTGCGGAAAAATCCACATTACTGCTACCGGAATAAAAATGCAGGGACTGTACCCCCTCGAAACAGTCAGTATCACGATCATAGATATCCAGTTCCTCTGTGGAATCGTTCACATTATTTACCGTCCATCCGGTAAAATCAGCCTCTTCAAAGCTACCATTAATTAGATAATTACCATTCTCATCTGCTGTTGCTTTCTCACCGTCTACATTGTTTGTGCTTCCGCATCCTGTCATTGCCGCGATTACTCCTGCCGCCAACAAAATCCCCAAAAATTTCTTTCTCATTAATTTTCTCCTTTCAATCTTTCTAAAGTTAATGTTTTACTTTTATTATAGTAAATTATTTACCTTTAGAAAAAATATAGCATCATTACCTCTTTTCGTCAATGCCTCTTGTTCTTTTTTTACCCTATTGCCAAATTTGGCAGGTATCTTTTGTCAGTTTTATACAAAATAAGCATACAAAAAGAGAGGTCTGTTCCGTCACCTCCCTTTTAACTTTTTTCTATTTATTGTTCATTGACTTATTATTGATTTAGCAGCTCTTGCGAAAAATTGGAATCCCGTTCACAAAGATAAGCTTTGTCACTTTGCCACCATACAGCACCCGGTTTCGCAGCAGATCCAATGCCGTCTCACAAATGCAGGGAATATCAATATGTATGGTTGTCAACGGCGGAGACAGATATTTGGCTATATTCACATCATTGATGCTGAAAAGCGCCATCTGCTCCGGCACCTGTATCCCTTTTTCATTCAGTGCCTGCAATACTCCCACTGCCAGTGTATCGCTCGCAATGCACAATGCGGTGGGCAGGGAACTTTTTTTCAGTAATTCTTTTCCCATGCGATAACCTTCATCCACGGTGAATTTCTCCGAGATCAGGATATATTCCTCCTCCAGACAATGATAATATGCCACACTTTGCCGAAAGGACCATTCTCGGATATCCATGGAGGGCTTCCCCGTATCAATATTCCGGTCGCTTCCGCCAATAAATCCGATTTTTTTATGACCCTTTTCCACAAAATAATCTACCATCTGTGTCACGAAGGAATCCATATTGGGTCTAACCGCATCAAACAATTTTTCATCCGGTGATGTGCCGATGAACACTCCTCTGGGGCAGATTTTATACAATTGATTGATCTCTTTGCGGGTCAGCCAGCCTACGGCAATAAAGGCATTCAGATCTCTGGGGATCACGCTCATGCCATCTCTGCGGTCATAAATCTGCAGTCGGATATTCATTTTTTTTGCCTGCTTTATAACTTCCTCCCTGACACCGCGGTAAAACACATCCTCCAATTCATCCTCATTATCTGTAAAATACAAAAGTGCAACGTTTTCAATTTTCGGATAAATAACTTTTTTCTTATAGCCAATCTTCTCCGCTGTGGCAAAAATAGCCTCTCTCGTTTCCTCACTGACGGAAATTCCTTCATCGTAATTCAATACTCTGGAGACCGCTGCGCTCGACACACCCACGATCTCTGCAATCTCTTTAATCGTTGCCATGCAAACCTCCATTATGCCAATGAACCTTGTTCATATCTTTTAGTAATCATTTTACATAAATATTTTACTCTGTCAAGATTTCACACTTTTTCCTTGAAATATGTGGGCTTTTATGTATAATGGTAAGGGTGGCTTTGTAACACATTTAATAAGAAGAATAACAAGAGGTTTAAGAATGATCAGTGCAAACAACGTAACTTACCGTGTGGGTAAGAAAGCATTATTCGAAGATGTCAACATCAAGTTTACCGAGGGCAACTGTTATGGACTCATCGGAGCCAACGGTGCCGGTAAATCCACCTTTTTGAAGATCCTGTCCGGTCAGCTGGACACCACCAAAGGTGATATCGTCATCACCCCCGGTCAGCGTCTCTCCGTGTTGGAGCAGGATCATTTCAAATACGACGAGAATGTGGTTATGGATACCGTTATCATGGGTAACGAACGTCTCTTCCAGATCATGAAGGAAAAGGATGCCATCTATGCCAAGGAAGATTTCAGTGATGAGGACGGCATCCGTGCCAGCGAACTGGAAGCAGAATTCGCTGAAATGGACGGTTGGGAAGCAGAGTCCAATGCCGCCATGCTGTTAAACGGTCTGGGCATCGGTACCGAGTTCCACTACTCTCTCATGAAGGATCTGGACGGCAGCCTGAAGGTGAAGGTCCTGTTGGCCAAGGCACTGTTCGGTAATCCCGACATTCTGCTGCTGGATGAGCCGACCAACCATCTGGATCTGGATGCGATCGCATGGTTGGAAGACTTCCTGATTGATTTCGAGAATACCGTTATCGTAGTATCCCATGACCGTTACTTCCTGAACAAGGTATGTACCCAGATCGCCGACATCGACTACGGCAAGATCCAGCTGTATGCCGGTAACTACGACTTCTGGTACGAGTCCAGCCAGCTGCTGATCAAGCAGATGAAGGAAGCCAACAAGAAAAAGGAAGAAAAGATCAAGGAACTGCAGAACTTCATTCAGCGTTTTGCGGCAAACAAGTCCAAGTCCCGTCAGGCAACCAGCCGCCGCAAGCTGATCGACAAGCTGTCCGTCGAGGAAATGCCGGCTTCGTCCCGCCGTTACCCGTGGGTAGCGTTTGACGCGGACCGTGAGGCAGGCAAGGACATTCTCGAGGTGCGCGGCATCTCCAAGACCATCGACGGCGAGAAGGTGCTCGACAACGTATCTTTCATCGTGCGCCGCGGTGATAAGATTGCGTTCATCTCGGATAACGAGTTGGCAATGACTACGCTGTTCCAGATTCTTATGGGCGAAATGAAGCCGGATGAGGGCAGTTTCAAGTGGGGCGTTACCACCTCGCAGAGCTATTTCCCGAAGGACAACAACGAGTTCTTCGAGGGCCACGAGGAAAACATGCTCGACTGGATCGCACCATATTCCCGCACGGATACACTGGAATCCACACTGCGCGGCTTCCTCGGCCGTATGCTGTTCTCCGGCGACGATGTTTACAAGCCGGTTCGTGTACTGTCCGGCGGTGAGAAGGTTCGCCTGATGCTGGCGCGCATGATGCTGTTCGGCTCGAACGTGCTCGTCATCGACCAGCCGACCAACCACCTCGATCTGGAATCCATCACCGCAGTCAACAACGGCGTTCGTGATTTCAAGGGCACCGTGCTGTTTGCTTCCCACGACCACGAGTTCGTGCAGACCATTGCGACCCGTATTATCGAAATTCGTGAAAAGGGCGTTCTGGACAAGGAATGCACTTATGACGAGTTCCTCGAGTTCCGCGAGACCTACAAGGGCTGATGCCGGAGCGCTTTCGGCGCGGTCTGAACGGCCTGCTCGTGCTGCTGATACTGGGTGTGCTGGCATATGCCTCGGCGCTGCTGTTCGGCTGGAACTGTCCGATCAAATATTTGACCGGTGTGCCGTGTCCCGGCTGCGGACTGAGCCGCGCACTTGCCGCTCTGCTCCGACTGGACTTTCGTACGGCACTGAGGTTTCACCCGATGGTTTTCGTGCTGCCGCCGGTCGTTTTGTACGCGCTGTTTGGCAAAAAGCCGCTTTTCGGCTCCAAAAACCTCGAGCGCGTGCTGCTGTGGAGCGTTATCGTGCTGGATATCGCAATTTGGCTGATACGTCTCGCGCTGCATGACCCGCTGATTTTTTGAAGATTTCCCGCTCGAACTGTACTGCACGGTTCGAGCGGATTTTGTTTTATTCGACATTTTGTGCAATATGCAAAGATTGGCCGGAAATTTGATCGGGTTTTGCTGTACTTTTTCGTATGCACATGCTATACTGTTGCCAAAGGAGGGGATAGTTTATGATGTTTGGAATTGACAGCCTGTATGTCTGGCTGGCTGTCATTATCATCAGTGTAGCGGTAGAGGCGTTTACACTCACATTGTGCGGCATCTGGTTCGCTGCCGGCGGTGTCGCGGCACTCATTGCAGCCAGCCTTTCGGTCGGACTGATGGGGCAGTGGATTGTGTTCATCGTGTTCTCCGCGCTGCTGCTTGTACTGGTGCGTCCGCTCTGCCGCCGTTTTCTCGGCAGCCGGCAGCAGGCGACCAACGCAGATCGTATCATTGGACAGATTGCCGTTGTTACCGAACCGATTGACAATGTTCTGGAGACCGGTGCGGTGAAAATCAACGGAAAGATCTGGACAGCCCGCAGTACGACTGACGCGCAAATTGCAATCGGGACAAGAGTCACGGTTGTGGAGATCCGCGGCGTCAAGGCGATTGTAAAACCGAACCAACTGTAAAGGAGCGTTATTATGGATTATATTATTGTACCCATCATCTGGATTGTGCTGATTGTTCTGCTCATCGCGTTCATTGCAAGCAATATCGTGATCGTGCCGCAGGCCAAGGCGTACGTTATCGAACGTCTGGGTACCTATCGTGACACATGGAGCACCGGCCTGCATTTCAAGGTGCCGCTGTTCGAGCGCATTGCCCGCAAGGTGACCCTCAAGGAGCAGGTAGTCGATTTCCCGCCGCAGCCGGTTATCACCAAGGATAACGTAACCATGCAGATCGACACGGTCGTGTACTTCCAGATTACCGACCCGAAGCTGTTTGCATACGGTATCGAAAGCCCGATGGCGGCAATCGAAAATCTGACTGCAACCACACTGCGTAACATCATCGGTGATCTTGAACTCGATGAGACACTGACATCCAGAGAGACGATCAATACCAAGATGAGATCTTCTTTGGACGTTGCAACCGATCCTTGGGGAATCAAAGTCAACCGTGTTGAGTTAAAGAACATCATCCCGCCTGCAGCAATCCAGGATGCGATGGAGAAACAGATGAAGGCAGAGCGTGAGCGCCGTGAAGCAATTCTTCGTGCGGAAGGTGAGAAAAAGTCAACCGTCCTTGTTGCAGAAGGTAAGAAAGAATCAGCAATTCTTGATGCGGAGGCTGAAAAACAGGCAGCGATCTTACGCGCAGAGGCAAAGAAAGAGGCAACGATCCGCGAGGCAGAAGGTCAGGCAGAAGCTATTTTAAAGATCCAGCAGGCAAATGCAGACGGACTTCGCATGATCAAAGAAGCTGCACCGGATCAGAATGTGATCCAGTTAAAGAGCTTAGAGGCATTTGCAAAAGCAGCAGACGGAAAAGCAACCAAGATCATTATTCCGTCCGAGATCCAGGGAATCGCAGGTCTTGCAAAATCTGTTACGGAAATTGCAGCAGATCATAAATAAAATCAGACAAAGCTAAAAAACGGATGGTGCGCGTGGTGTACCATCCGTTGTGGCATAAAAAGAAAATATTTGCAGCCATGCAAAAGGAGAGAAAAAGACATGAATTTAAAAGGACGTAATTTTTTAAAATTAATGGATTTTACGCCGGAAGAGATTACATATATGGTCGACCTTGCGGCAGATCTGAAGGCGAAGAAAAAACAGGGCATCCCGCATGACAGCCTGACCGGAAAAAATATTGCACTTATCTTTGAAAAGACAAGCACCAGAACACGCTGCTCTTTTGAGGTGGCAGCACATGATCTCGGCATGCATGTTACTTACCTTGACCCGTCAGGTTCCCAGATCGGCAAAAAAGAGAGCATCCCGGATACCGCCCGTGTGTTAGGACGTATGTTTGATGGTATTGAATACCGTGGATATGGACAGGATATCGTCGAGGAGCTTGCAAAATATGCAGGCGTACCGGTATGGAACGGTCTGACCAACGAGTTTCATCCGACACAGATGCTTGCAGATATGCTGACGATCCGTGAGCACCTTGGCAGATTAAAAGGTGTGAGACTGGTTTACATGGGCGACGCACGTTATAATATGGGTAATTCCCTGATGGTGACCTGTGCAAAACTCGGTATGGATTTTGTTGCATGTACAAGCAAAAAATACTTCCCGGATGCAAAACTGGTAGAGTATTGCGAAGGTGTTGCAAAAGAAACGGGCGCTTCTATTACCCTGACAGAGGATGTCAAAGAAGGAACAAAAGATGCAGATGTTATTTATACGGATGTCTGGGTATCCATGGGTGAGCCGGACAGCGTATGGGAGGAGAGAATCCACGATCTGACTCCGTACCGCGTGACAAAAGAAGCAATGGCAAATGCCAAGGATACCGCGGTATTCCTGCACTGCCTGCCGTCGTTCCACGATCTGAAAACAAAGATTGGAAAAGAGATCCACGACCGTTACGGACTGGATGAGATGGAAGTTACCGATGAGGTATTTGAGTCCGCACAGTCGAGAGTCTTCGAGGAAGCAGAGAACCGCATGCACACGATCAAAGCTGTGATGGCAGCAACGCTTGGTGCATAAACTTTCTGGTGGAAAAACCGGAACAGACTGTGTATAATAGAAGAATGGCAAGACACGTACAGCAGCGCTGCGGAGCACGTCTTTCGCAGCGCTGCTGTTGGTTTATGTGAGGAGTGTGAAGATATCATATGCTGGAAAATAAAAGAGCTGAGACACTGCGCCTTCTGCGAGAATCAGGAGAAAATGTTTCGGGTCAGGATTTGTGTGAACATTTTGGAATTTCCCGTACTGCAGTGTGGAAGATCATGAATCAGTTAAAAGAGGAAGGATACGAGATCGAGGCGGTACAGAATAAAGGTTACCGTCTGCTGAACGAGCCGGATCTGATGACGAAGGACGAGCTGGAAAGCCGCACGCATACGAAATATGTTGGACAGACGGTCTATTACAGCCATGAAGTAGATTCGACAAATACGTGGGCGAAGCGCCTGGCGGAAGAAGGAGCGCCGAACGGTACACTGACAACGGCCGAGACGCAGACCGCTGGAAAAGGCCGCCGCGGAAGAGTCTGGAAATCGCCGGAGGGAACTTCCGTTTCGATGTCCCTCCTGCTGTACCCGGATCTCGAGCCGGCCAAAGCGCCGATGCTGACGATTGTGATGGGACTTGCTGTTGTGCAGGGGGTACAGAGAGCGCTCGGCGTCGACACGAGAATTAAGTGGCCGAACGATGCGGTGCTGAACGGGAAAAAGCTCTGCGGAATCTTAACCGAGATGAGTGCACAGATCGATTACATCAATTATGTCGTCATTGGAACGGGAATCAATGTGAACCAGACGGAGTTTCCGGAAGAAATTGCTGAGATCGCGACGTCACTGGCGATCGAAATGGGGCATCCGGTCAATCGGGCGAAAATAGTCGCAGCGGTGCTGGAGGCGTTCGAGGAGAATTACGAAAAATTCCTGGAGGCGGGAGATCTCTCGGCGCTGCAGGAAGCCTATGAGGCTGTACTTGCAAATAAGGATCAGCCGGTGCGTGTGCTGGATCCGAAAGAGCCGTTCGAGGGTGTGGCGCTCGGCATCACGTCGACGGGTGAGCTGCGTGTGAGAAAAGAGGATGGAACGATCGCGGAAGTGCATTCCGGCGAGGTTTCAGTGCGCGGCCTGTACAGTTATGTATAAAAAACTTGGATCAGGAAAGGAAAATATATGTATTCAGATGATGAAAAAGTAGTGCTCTGCGGAGCGAGTGCGTATGAGCAGAAATATTATTTTAACCAGGATTTTGCATCCCTGCCGCAGTCCGTGCAGGATGAGCTTCATATCATGTGCGTTATGTTCACCGTGGAAATCGGCGGCATTTTCACCATGTGGTTTGACAGTGACGGCAGTCTGCAGTTCGAAACAGAGGCTGTAGATGCGGATGCGATGTACGATGAGATCGGCGGTGCGCTGCGGATCAAGCAGTATCAGGAGGAGAAAAAGGATCTGCTGGAATCTCTGGAGCTGTATTACCGCGTTTTCTTCCTCGGCGAGGAAGTGCCGGAGGAAGCGTTCGCAGAAGAAGACGGAGAGAAGCCGGATGGAAAGTAAGAAACGTACGCTCCAGACGATGTCTCCGCTGAAAATCGGAAATGTGGAAATGCAAAATCCGCTCGTGCTCGCACCGATGGCAGGTGTGACGGATCTGCCGTTCCGCGTTCTCTGCAAGGAGCAGGGAGCAGGCCTGATCTGTATGGAGATGGTCAGCGCGAAGGCGATTCTGTATAAGAACAAAAATACCGAGGATCTGATGACGATTCATCCGGGTGAACATCCTGTATCGCTCCAGCTTTTTGGCAGTGATCCGGAAATTCTGGCGCAGATTGCCGCACAGATCGAGGAGCGGCCGTTTGACATTCTGGATTTTAACATGGGCTGCCCGGTGCCGAAAGTGGTCAACAACGGCGACGGTTCTGCGCTTATGAAAAATCCAAAGCTCGCCGGGGAGATCATTGAAAAGACTGCCCGTGCAATCAAAAAGCCGGTTACGGTCAAGATCCGCAAAGGATTTGACGAGGAACATGTCAATGCGGTTGAGATGGCTCACATTGCGCAGGAATCCGGTGCTGCGGCAGTGGCAGTCCACGGCAGGACAAGGTCACAATTTTATTCGGGAAAGGCTGACTGGGATATCATAAGACAGGTAAAAGAGGCAGTTTCCATCCCCGTGATCGGAAATGGTGATATTTTAACGGCGTCGGACGTGATCGCAATGCAGAAACAGACCGGTTGTGACGGCTTTATGATCGCACGCGGTGCGGAGGGAAATCCGTGGATCTTTGCGCAGATCCTTCATTATTTTAAGACGGGTGAAGAACTTCCGAAACCGACGTTCGAGGAAGTGACGCAGATGCTTCTTAGGCATGCGCGCATGCAGCTTGAGTTTAAAGGCGAATACACCGGGATCCGTGAGATCAGGAAACACGCGGCGTGGTATACGTCCGGCTACCGCAATTCTTCGAAGCTGCGCGGCAGGATCAATGAGGTGGAGACGTATGAGCAGCTGGAGGCACTGTTTCAGGAGGTCTGCCATTTCCCGATCGATAAGTTGTGAACCACCTTTTTTACGCCCAAACTTTATAAAATGAAAGTTATGGGGAAAGTAATGAAACGGAAAATACTATCATAAAGATGGAAAAAGGGATATTGCAGGGAGAAGTGCGATGTCTTTTTCCAACGAGTTTTTATGTGATTTTAAACCTGTGTACGAGGGGATTCTTGCGGCAAAAGGCATAAAGCCGGAGCGTGCAGTCGTCGAGGTGATCGATGAGGAGCAGGAGGGAGCGGGCATGTTTGAGCCGGCAGGCGCACTTGAAGTGTTAGAGCAGATCGGGGATGATGTAAATACACTCACAATTTATACGGACCGGGTTGCATATTTTAGGAAATTTGCAGAGACAATGTATGAGAAGAATGGATTGGTTTCTCTGATCGTATCAAAAAAGCGCCTTGGACTGGCAAAAAAAACGGTGGGATGCAGCAGCATTTTCCTGTTTGATTTTGAGTGGAACAGTGCCTTTTATGAAAAACAGATCGCGCTGGGAAAACATTATATCCCCATCCATAAAAAAGCCTGGCGGACAGCTGAAAATCTTGACATAGCAGTGCCTATCGGTTATAATACTGTGATTGTTAAGAGACCAAAAAAGAAAACGGGGGCGCCGTGGCAGGACAGATTTGAGAAGGCTTTTTATCGTTCATAGCGTCTGGCGCAAGGCTTTGTGCCGCCGTATATATGAACCGAACAATAATTATTATAAAGAAGGGTAAATGCAATGGACAAGAAAAACATTCTGACTTACGAGGGACTCAAGAAACTGGAAGACGAATTAGAGAACTTAAAGGTTGTAAGAAGAAAAGAAGTTTCACAGAAGATCAAAGAGGCAAGAGAGCAGGGAGACTTATCTGAGAACGCTGAGTACGACGCTGCAAAGGACGAGCAGAGAGACATCGAAGCACGTATTGAAGAACTTGAGAAAATCTTAAAGAATGCAGAAGTAGTTGTCGAGGAAGAGGCTGATCTTGATAAAGTAAGCATCGGATGCAGCGTAAAGATCCTTGACTGCGAATTTGATGAGGAATTAGAGTATAAGATTGTTGGTTCTACCGAGGCTAACAGCTTAAAAGGCAAGATTTCCAACGAATCACCGGTTGGTAAGGCACTGCTTGGCAAACAGGTAGGTGATACCGTTACTGTTGAGACACCGGCAGGAGAGTTTTCATACAAAGTGCTTTCAATTCACAGAGCAAACTAAGAGATATGACAGTTGGGCAGAAAGACTGTCCGGGGAATAAAACAAGTGGAGGATAAACATGGCAGAGCAGAACAATAACCAGCAGGATTTAAACCAGCTGCTTCAGGTACGTTATGACAAGCTGCATGAACTGCAGGAGAACGGAAAAGATCCGTTTGTCATCACAAAATATGATGTGACAAATCATTCAACCGATATCATCGACAATTTTGAGACAATGGAAGGCAAACCGGTATCGATCGCCGGCCGTATGATGTTTAAACGTGTGATGGGAAAAGCATCATTCTGCAATATTCAGGACTTAAAGGGACGTATTCAGGTATATGTTGCAAGAGACAATATCGGAGAGGAAATCTACAAAGATTTCAAGAAATCTGATATCGGCGATATCTGGGGCGTAAAGGGATATGCTTTCCGTACCAAAACAGGTGAGATTTCTATCCATGCTGAGGAGATGACACTGCTGTCAAAATCATTACAGATCCTTCCAGAGAAGTTCCACGGACTGACTGATACAGACATGCGTTACCGTCAGAGATATATCGACCTGATCATGAATCAGGAGAGCAAGGAAGTATTCATCAAACGTTCCAAGATCTTAAAAGAGATCCGTAACTTCTTAGCTGACCGTGATTTCATGGAAGTAGAGACTCCGATGCTTGTATCGAATGCAGGTGGAGCAGCAGCAAGACCGTTTGAGACACATTATAATGCCTTAAATGAGGATGTAAAACTGCGTATCTCTCTGGAGTTATACTTAAAGAGACTGATCGTCGGCGGACTTGAACGTGTATACGAGATCGGTCGTGTATTCCGTAATGAGGGTGTTGATACCCGTCATAACCCGGAATTCACGTTGATGGAACTGTATCAGGCATACACAGACTATGAGGGAATGATGGAACTGACAGAGTCCATGTTCCGTTATCTTGCAGAGAAAGTCTGCGGAAGTACAAAGATCAGTTACAATGGCATCGAGATCGATCTTGGCAAGCCATTTACACGCATGACCATGAACGATGCGATTAAGAAATATACCGGAATTGATTTCGATACTGTAGAAGATGATGCTGCAGCGAAAAAACTTGCAGATGAGCATCATATTGCATATGAGGAGCGTCATAAGAAGGGTGATATCATCAACCTTTTCTTCGAGGAGTTCTGCGAGAAAGAGCTG
>ENA-OPWR01001651-OPWR01001651.1-human-gut-metagenome-genome-assembly--contig:-NODE-1651-length-16568-cov-3.421365_pt1 | contig 16568 bp, 16 predicted proteins | sample MGYA00241507_ERZ502006 | MGnify/ENA primary metagenome ERZ502006 (study PRJEB25962, sample SAMEA2043041) | human gut metagenome | biome: human gut; feature: human-associated habitat; material: faeces...
CTTAGTGTTTTTTATTAATAAAATTATTTTTTTCTTTTAATTTGACTTGTACCACCATCAAATTAGATAGGGTTTTTCCCCATTAAAATCAATATCTTCATTAAATATATTTAATTATTTTAATCAACATATTTTATTTTACTTCCTACATATGCATTCTATGTTTTTATTCAATTTCTTTTTGTTCTCTATTCATTTCTCCTATTATTTGTTGTTGTCTAAATAATTCTTCCATATCAATATCTCGTTTGATTTAATATAACTATCAATATCATCTTTATAAATACTTTTATAAATTATTTTAAATAAAATATATAATTATTTACTATTTAAAATATTTACTAAGATTCTTACAACAACAGCTTATTATAAATGTATTATTTTACATCTCCAGACTTGATTGCAGCTTGTGCTGCTGCTAATCTAGCAATAGGAACCCTAAAAGGTGAACAAGAAACATAATTTAAACCAATATTATGGCAAAACTCTATCGAACTAGGTTCTCCCCCATGCTCTCCACAAATTCCTAAAGATATATTACTTCTTACACTTTTTCCTTTTTTTACAGCCATTTCAATCAATTGTCCAACACCATGCTGATCAATTCTAGCAAAAGGATCGTTTTCAAAGATTTGTTTTTCATAATAATCATTTAAAAACTTACCAGCATCATCCCTAGAAAAACCAAAAGTTAATTGCGTTAAATCATTAGTCCCAAAACTAAAGAACTCTGCTTCCTCAGCAATTTCATCAGCAAGTATTGCCGCTCTTGGAACCTCTATCATTGTTCCAACTTGATAAGTAATATGACTATTACTTTTTTTAATCAACTTATCTGCTACTTTATTTACAATATTCTTTATATATTGTAATTCTTTAACATCCCCAACTAATGGAATCATAATTTCTGGTTGAACAGAAATACCCTTATCTGCAACATGAATAGCAGCTTCAATAACTGCCCTTGTTTGCATTTCGGCAATTTCTGGATAAGTAATAGCTAATCTACATCCCCTATGTCCCATCATTGGATTAAATTCTTTTAAAGAAGAAACTCTATCTTTTAAGTCCTCAAATGACATTCCAAGTTCTTGTGCTAAATCATTTATCTCATCATCAGTATGAGGAAGAAATTCATGCAAAGGTGGATCCAAGTAACGAATAATCATTGGTTTTCCTGCCAAAGCAGTAAACATCTCTTCAAAATCATTCCTTTGCATAGGAAGAATTTTATTCAAAGCATCTTGTCGTTGTTCTAACGTTTCAGCAACAATCATTTGTCTAACAGCAAAAATTCTACTCTTTTCAAAAAACATATGTTCAGTACGACATAGCCCAATACCTTCTGCACCAAACTTTATTGCCTGCATAGCATCTCTAGGATTATCAGCATTAGCTCTAACTCCAAGTTTTCTAGTTTTATCAGCCCATTCCATAAAGGTTTCAAAATTACCACTAATTGTAGGTTCCACTGATTTTATTATACCATCATAAACACGTCCTGTACTACCGTCTAAAGAAATAAAATCTCCTTCATGATAAATATGTCCATCTTTTGTTGTCAAAGTTTTTTCTTCTTCATTAATGATTAATTCACCACAGCCACATACACAGCATCTACCCATTCCACGAGCAACAACAGCAGCATGTGAAGTCATTCCACCACGTATAGTTAAAATTCCTCTAGCATCATTCATTCCTTGAATGTCCTCAGGAGAAGTTTCTAATCGAACTAAAATTGTATCAATTCCTTTTTTATTAGCACAAGAAACATCTTCAGCATTAAAATAAATCGCTCCAGCTCCGGCTCCAGGAGAAGCAGCAAGACCACTAGCAATTAAAGTTGCTTCTTTTAATGCTTCCTGTTCAAAAGTCTTATGTAATAATTGATCTAAACTCTTAGGTTCTACTCTCATTAAAGCTTCTTCTCTAGAAATTTTTCCTTCTTCCACTAATTCAACAGCAATTCTAATTGCCGCTTCTGCAGTTCTTTTACCATTTCTAGTTTGTAGCATATATAATTTACCATTTTCAATAGTAAATTCCATATCTTGCATATCTTTATAATGTTCTTCTAAAATTTGTGTAGTTTTAACAAATTCTTCATAAACATCCGGCATTTTTTCCCTTAATGTAGAAATATCCTCAGGTGTACGAACACCAGCAACAACATCTTCACCCTGAGCATTAATTAAATATTCCCCAAATAATTTTTTCTCACCCGTAGCAGGATTCCTAGTAAAAGCAACTCCAGTACCACAATTATCTCCCATATTTCCATAAACCATCTCTTGAACATTAACAGCAGTTCCCCAAGAAGAAGGAATATCATTCATTTTACGATAAATAATTGCACGATCATTATTCCATGAACGAAAAACAGCAGTAATAGCCTCTATCAATTGAACTTTAGGATCTTGAGGAAACTCTTCAGAAGAAAGTTCACGATAAATATCTTTAAAACAACAAGTAATCTTAAACATATCATCATCATCTAAATCAATATCAAAACTAACTCCTTTATTTTTCTTATATTCATCCAAAACTCTTTCAAAAGAGTTTTTAGAATATCCCTTAACAACATCAGCAAACATCATAATAAATCGACGATAAGAATCATATACAAATCTCTTATTACCAGTACGATTAACCATACTCTCTGCAACAACATCATTAATTCCCAAATTAAGTACAGTATCCATCATACCAGGCATAGAAGCTCTAGCCCCACTTCTAACAGAAACCAATAAAGGATTATCTAAGTCCCCTATTCTTTTACCAGTAATTCTCTCAAGTTCTTCCAGTTGAGAAAAAACTTCATTCTTTATTTCTTCACTAATACACTTTCCATCAGCATAATATTTATTACACGCTTCCGTAGTAACGGTAAAACCATGTGGAACAGGCAAACCAATCTTAGTCATTTCAGCAAGATTAGCTCCCTTACCACCTAGTAATTCACGCATATCTTTATTTCCTTCTTGAAAAGAATAAACATATTTCAAAAATATCACCTCTCTATTTTACAAATTAAGTATATCAAATATAAAAAATACTAGCAAGAAAATTAACTACTTTGAAATAGAAACAACTTAAAAATAGTAATAATCATAGCACTAAATAAAAATATAAATAAACAATATTTTAATCTCCAAATAAAACTTAAACAAAATATTATATTAACAAAATAAACAACAAAAAAGACAAAAAAAAGACTAGTATTCTAGCCATAATTTTTTTTCCTTCAATTCTCTAATAATAGCCTCATGCTCCTTCAAAGTCTTACTAAAATAAATCTTCTTATTTTTATCAGCAACAAAGTAAAAATAACCATTATTCTTAAACTTTATAACCGCTTCAAGTGACTCAATGGAAGGATTACAAATAGGAGAAACAGGTAACTTCTTAAAAGAACTACATCTAGTATTATAAGAATTACACTCATTAACTTCACTAGAATATAAATCCCTATCTCCCATATTAATCTTTAAGCCATAATAAGTAGTAACATCACTACCCAAATTCATATTACTCTTAAGACGATTACGAAACACACCAACAATTTCTTCTTTATCCTCTAAAGTATTTCCTTCAAGCTCCACAATAGAAGCAAGAATAAAAATATCAGAAATAGATAAATCATTATCTAAAAATTCAGACTTCATCCCCTCTAATTTCTTTTCCGTTTCAGCTAACATAATATCAAAAATTTCAGTAACCTCAACATCATCAGAAGAAAAATTATAAGTATCTGGATATAAATACCCCTCTAAAGAATAATAAATATCTGGATTTAAAATATCATCACTCAAAAACCAATACTTATCAATCATTTTCTTAATAAAAGACTCATCTTTCAAAGTATTATAAACATCATCCAAAGAATGATTAGTATTTTCTTCAATAACCTTAGCAATTTGCCTAATATTTAATCCTTCCTTAAAAGTAATCTTTTTCTGATCAGTATTTTCACCCTTACCATCAGCCAAAAGCTCAACAATTTTCCTAACTCCCATATCCTGAGCCAAAGAATATGTAGCCGCCTTTAAATTATTATTTCCAGATATTTTCACATAAACAATAAACGAAAATTTATCACGAATCAATCCCTCTTTATACAAAGTATTTGCAATTTTTTCAAGCCCACCTCGCTCAATTATCACCGTTTTTTCTTCATTATCATCAGAAACAGCACCTAAATTATAATGAAAAATAGAAAAAAGCAATAATAACAAACTTAACACAAAAAAAAGAATTGCAAAATAAATATTATGAAAAAATTTACTTACATTCATAAATAATCTATTGATTCATATTCTCTTCTTGAATTGATTCTAAAATAGTTTCTACAATTTTCCATTCTCTATCTGACTCAATAGGCATAAGCTCCATATTTTCAGAATCAGGATTAAAAATAGATGCATATACTCGAATATTACCAGAATCATCAGTAGTATTGTCAGTATATACAATATAACTCTTTTTAGTCTCCTCCGAATCAAAAACAAACAATACTTCGCAAGTAACTTCCCTTCCATTTTCATCTAAAACCTGAAAAACATTTTTATCTTTCATTTTTTATTCCACCTTTCCTATCTAAATAACTTTGTAAAATAATTTGAGCCGCTAACCCATCGACTTTCTTTTTTCTCTTTTTTCTAGATAAATCTGCTTCTATCAAAATTTGATTAGAAATTACAGATGTTAACCTTTCATCTTCCATAACAACAGAAACATTCAATTGCTCTTCCAACATTTCTTTAAATTTTAAACATATTTCAGCCCGTACACCAACCGTACCGTTCATATTTAAAGGATAACCTAAAACAACAGTCTTAACATCATTATTTATCAAAATTTCTTTCAAAGGTTCAATTAAACTTTGATAATCCTCATCAGAAAAACGAATTGTCTTTAAAACCGAAGCAATTGTATTACTAGCATCACTAATAGCAATCCCCAAAGTTTTACTTCCTAAGTCTAACCCTAAATACTTCATCATTCTAATTCCTCTTTATCCTTTAAAAGAAAATATTGATAAATCTGATACCAACTATATACTCGATGAACATTCTTCTTTACAACCTCTAAGTTATAAGGAGCATCAAAACATAATACAGGAATAACATCACTAATCTCTAAAACATTACTAGCTTTATCCTCGATCATAATGTCCAATTTATGTTTAATACATTTATCCCTCTTTTTCCCAGGACCAGCAACTATTTCATCATAAGGAATATTATTTTTATGTAACCATTCTTCTACATAGAAATTCATTGTATTAGCATACTGGTTAGTTAAATATCGATTATCTCTAGCAGTTAAAATAACAATTTCATGTCCCATCTCTTTTAAACTTTTTAAAACATTACCAGCATAAGGTCTAGTTGGAACAGAAACCATCAAATCAAAAATATATTCTCTCCAAAATTTATAATTTTCTTCATCTGTTAATTCAAATTGTTTTTCCATCATATATTCATAAGGATGAAATCCTCTTTGAATGTGATTATCAATACAAAACTTAAAACCACATGAATAGTGCCATTGCCCAATATCATTAAGTACGCCATCAATATCAACGCCTATTCTCATCACATCCTCCTTTACTATCTATATCATTGTACCATAAATGATTTTTTTTGAAAAGAAAATTAACATAAAAAGAAAAAAAAGATAAAAGTCAGAAACCTCTATCTTTGATTTTTTCTTTTTGAAGTTTTAAATAATGTAATACCACCAATTAAAATAATTAACGATCCAACAACAGTTGAAGTAATAGTTTTATAAGATCCTGTATTCTCTACCGGTACTTCTTCTCCCCCATTACCTGAAGGGACATCTTTACTATTAGGTGAATTATACATTACTACTTTTGTAACACTACCATCATCTTTAACCGTAAAGGTTACAGTTTCATTAGATAAAATATATCCATTAGGTGCAATTGTCTCTGTTAAAGTATAAATACCAGCTTTTAAGTTTTCAATTAAGTGAGGAGTATCAGTAGATACCCAAGTATCAATTTGTTTACCATCATAATCTTTAACTACTAAAGTAGCACCGGGTAATTCTTTACCAGTAGTAGCATCTTGCTTACTAATAGAAACACCACCAGGAGTAGAAGTTTTCTTATTATACATAATAACTTGATCAATTACTTTTCCATCAGCATTATATACTTTACCATCTGTACCAATTTTAAAAGTAATAGACTCTTCACTCTTTGTATAGCCATCTGGAGCCATTGTTTCAGTTAAAGTATAAGTACCAGCAGCAAGTCCTCTAATAACATATGGTTTAGAAGAAGAAGTCCATTGAATAATTTCTTTTCCCTCACTATTTTTAATAACTAATTTAGCACCAGGAACCTCACTACTATTAGCAATATCTTGCTTACTAACTTTTACAGACATTTTTTCATTTTTAAAAGTAATTAAAGAAATTACATTACCAGAAGAATCTTTTACTTTTCCAGTAGCATCTACTGTAAATTTAACAGTTTCTGTACTTAATTTATATCCATTAGGTGCAGCAGTTTCACTTAACGTATAAGTACCACTAGATAAATTAGAAATCTTATGTTTTTGACCATCAGTAGTCCAAGTATCAATAACTGTACCATTAGAATTTTTAACTTGTAAAGTAGCACCACTTAAAGCCTTACCATCAGCATCAGTCTTAAGAACTTCGACAGAAGCATTGCTATGAATAGATAAATTAGCTGAAGATTCTGCTAATAATGGTTTTTTATAAGTAACTATCATCTTTTGATAACTATTATCACTAGGAGTATAATAATAAGAGCGATAAGTATTTTTTGTAGTACTAACTTTAAAATAAACAGGAGTATTAATAGAAGTTACAGAACTTTTAGGAACTTTAATATAAATTTTATTTCCATCAGTCGAATAAGTAGAACCATTAGGAGCAGAAGTTAAAGTAACTTTATAAACGCCAGTAGAACTCTTCACTGTAATAGGTGAAGAAACATAAGTTGTACCATCACTACTAAGAGTAAATTTAACACCAGTAGCATCCATTGAAATAGTAGGATTAGAAGTATTATTAGCAGCAGCTTTTTTTGCATTAGCAACTAAACTTTTAATCTTTCTAGCAGTAGCAGAATCACTATTATTAACACTAGCTTTAAAAACTGTAATATCATAATATGGTTCAGGCATAATTCCCTTATCAATCATATAAATCCATAAAGCAGTTTGATAAACAAAGAACGAATTATCACTACTAGCATTATAAGACTTATTTAAAATATAGTTAATACCATTATCTTTAACTAAACTACCTCTTGTATAAGCAATACTCTTTACTGGAGGATGTTTAGCATAATGAGCACAATAGACATACTTTCCACCAGTCGTTTTCTTTACATGAAATGATGCTGGATAAGACATCGGCGTATTAACAGTATAATAAGTCATTCTCAAACTAGAAGCAATATCCTCCGCATAAACAGTACTAACAGAAAAGCAAGCAACAAATAACAAGAAAATTTTTAAAAATATATTTTTTAGAATATTTTTCATTTTCATATTCCCCCTTCTTTTGACCGTATATTCTAGCACTTTTATCATTACTTGTCAATCACTTTTAGAATTATTTTCACAAAATTATTAACAAATAATTTACAAAGCTAAAATATTAAATAAAAACTTGCAAAAAACTACTACAAAATCAACTCTGCTCCTATCATTTTATAAAAAAATTACTCTATTAATATCAATAGCTTTTTTTCTAAACATACCATCAGTCTGAAACCAAGCGTGTTTATTTTTAAGATTATATTGAATAACTAACCTGCTATCTCTTCTTTTAGTAATCTCATAAATCAGCTCCCTATCTGTAATTACTTTTTCAACCATAAGTCTCCCTTCCTTATTGATGTTAATATACCACAAATCGACAAAAAAATCAATAAAATCAAGCACTTTTAAGCATTGCAAAAACAAAAAAATAAATGTTTCAAAACTCGTTTAATTAGCAAACAAAAAAAATACTTTTAATAAAAAGAAGAAAAGCCACCAACATCACTTTTCTTCAAAACGAACATGAATATTTCCTATACCTCCTTCAAGTTTAATCAAATTATCTCCATTACCATAAGAATAGTTATCCACTACATTTTTATCACCAATTTTAATTGTTCCTATAACCTTTTTTGCTTGAATTTGATAATCTTTTCGACTTCCTTGAAAAGTTAATTTTAAATTGCCAATACCAGCATTAATTTTACTATTTCCTGTAACTAAAGCAGTAGCTTCAAAATCGCCAATACCAACTTCTAAATCAAATTGGTTAATATTACCAGATAAAATACTTACCTTTCCTGCTCCACTTTCTATTTTGCATTTATCTGTTACCATTAGCTTATCAATTGTAGTTTTTCCTGCTCCTAACATTAAAGATAACTTTTTAGTATTCATATTTTCGATTTGTATTTTTCCAGCTCCTGCATTAATCTTAATATTTTCAAATACTAAATCATCAGGAACATAAATCACTAGACTCCCTTTATTATTCTTAGAAAACCACTGATAATTTTTTTCTTTAATTTGAAGTTTTTGATTATTTTGTTCAAAATAAATATTTTTCTGATTTGTTTTTATTTGTAAAGACGTTCCTTTTTTACAATCAAATTAGTAAAAGCAATATCAATATCTAAAGAATTTACCTTGGTATCTTTGAATTTTATCTCCTTCATTTTCTCCACTACCATATTATCTTCTTTTTGTAATCCCAACACACTAGAAAAAGAAGATAATATTCCAAATACGCCTGATACGATTAGAAAAATTAAAAAAGTAGCAAACCCAAGTGCTAAGTATTTAATGACTTTTTGAAAAGTGGTCATTTTATTTCAACACCACCAAATACTACTGTAGCATTAACATAAATTATATGACTATCTTCATCAACTTTAGTATGTGCCTTATTATCAACTCCACCAAAGATAGGAATAGCCTTAATTTTCACCTTTACATGCGAAGGAACATAAATTTCAACTCCCCCAAATACCACTGTAGCATTAATCACTACATCTGAATCAATAATCGCATTTCTTAAATCACATTTCACTCCACCAAATACTGCTGTTAAATCTGCCCCATCAAATTTTTCACCATCAAAATTTACATTTTGTCCAGCAAAAGTTGCCCAATAAGAATGATCTCCTTTTCTTTTCCCATTTAATTTTTTGATTTCATCACTAATTTTATTATCAAAAACATTTTTAAAAATTATGGACAAACCTAAAATAACCAAAATTGTTGGCAAAGCCAATTTCCATATTAAATCAAAATCCAAAATATCTTGACAACCTAATAATAAAGCTATCCCAATCAATAATCCAATAAAATTTCCTGTTTTATCATTTTCATGAAATAATCCAATAAAGCAGGGAATAATAATAAACAAAGTCCACCATCCATCAAAAAATACATTAACATTCGTAACACCAAGAGCATTACCACCAAATATTATCCCAATAATAACCAAAACAATTCCCCATAAAATATTTTCTACTTTTCTCATTTTTCCTCCTAAAAAATAGTGATGAAGTATTAAAAAGCCTCTACTTATCTATTTATATTCATCAATGCTTAAATTATCACAGCAATTTCACCACATTTGTTTTATAAACTTATTATAACATAGTAAAAGAAAAAAAGAGATAAAATACAAAGTAATAATAAAATAAATAATACTTTATCTTCTTATCTCTTTTAAAAATAGAAATTCATACTAGTTACTATAGGATGATTTAAGTAAAATAAAACCCTTATCAAATAAGGGTAAATTTCAAATGGTGTCCCCGAGGTGATTCGAACACCTGACCGATCGCTTAGAAGGCGATTGCTCTATCCAGCTGAGCTACGGAGACAGTAATAACTCATCAAATACAAACTAATTATACAACACTTTTTTTGAGGATTCAAGTATTTTTTTGAAATTAAAACCTTTTTTTGCAAAAAAAATAAGAAAAATCACAAAAAAGACCTTTTTTGATTTCTTTTTCTATCTTTATTATATTCCAAAAAATAAAAAATAATGCTTCAATTCAAATAATGAAAATGGAAAATAACACCAAAGAAAAAAATACATATTTATAAAATCAGCTACCATAATAATAATGGGTGATGAAAAATGGGAAAAAACAAAAATTCTAAAAACTCAAACAACAAGAATAATAACCAAAAGAATATGAGTGGTGCTAATTCTTGTAATGAGAATTCTTCCAATATGAATGAAAATAATTCATGTAAAAAAAGCCTAAACTAGGGCTTTTTTTATTTTTTACCCATTTCATTCTTTAAATAACAAGAAAAATAAAGATAAGTATTTTCCTAATAAAAGAAATAAGAAACCACCAATATAGACAAAATAATAGCAAACAAATCAGCAAGAAGCCCAACAATTAAAGAATACTTAATCTTTTGAATCCCAATAGAAGAAAAATAAAGACCAATAATATATATCGTTGTATCTGTACTTCCTTGAATTAAAGAAGCAACTCTCCCAATAAAAGAATCCGGTCCATAAGTCTTCAATAAATCACTCATTAAAACCAAAGAAGAGCTCCCAGAAATTGGTCTAATAAAAGCAAGAGGTAATATTTCCTTAGGAATAGATAATCGAAAACAAATTGGTTCAATCAACGTAATCAAAGCATTTAAAGCATTACTCTTAATCAAAACATCAATAGAAATTACCATCGCAAACATAGTAGGAAAAATCTTTAAAGCCATCAATAATCCTTCTTTCACCCCACTAATAAAAGCCTCATAAACATCAATCTTCTTATAAAAGCCATAAAACACAATCAAAAAAACTATTCCAGGAATAATAAAATGCAAAAATACCCCCTCCTCTATTTCCAAAATTTAGCAAATATTCGATCAACAATCAATCCCAACAAACAAGATAAAATCGTTGCAATCATACAAGGAATTAATATCTCTGTTGGATGACTTGAATGGTACAATCTTCTAAAACTAATAACAGTAGTAGGAATCAAAGTAACAGAAGCTGTATTCATCACCAATAAAGTAATCATACTCCTAGAAGCTTCCTCTTTCTTAGGATTTCTTTCTTGTAATAATTGAAAAGCTTTTAATCCAAATGGCGTAGCCGCATTTCCTAGTCCAAAAATATTCATCACAATATTTGTCGCAATATAAGTTAAAGCTTCATCCCCTTTTTTTAGTTCAGGAAACAATGGACCAATAATTTTAGAAAAAAGCAAAGATAATTTAGAAAGTAAACCACTTAAAGAAGCAATTTTCATAACGCCTAACCATAAGCAAAGTAAAGGAATAATTTTTAATATCATAGAAATTGCTACCTCTCCAGATTGAATTAAACTTTCATTAACAGATAAAGCATTCCCCGTAAAAAAAGAATAAATGATTCCACCTAAAAGAAAAAAAGTAAAAATAAAATTAATCATTAAAACATTCCTCTTTTTAAAATAGAAGATTTCTTTACTTTTTTCTTAAGATAAATATCTTCTTGATATAAAAGTTTTTGATCTAAATAAATTAAATATCTTCCCACTTTTTCATTATTTTTAACCCTACTTTTCTTCTTTAAAACAATTTTGGCCACTAAATTTTTTGCTTCTTTATCTAAAAAAGGAAGATAAACATCATTCTTAATATATAATTCTCCTAAATTACGGTAATATTTCTCTCCTACTACTTCGAACTTAGATTTCTTTAAAATCAAATAAGAAGTATAATTTTCAAAAGCATATTGATAAAGTTCTTTATGTGTATTCCAATCATCACTATCATTTAAAGTAACAACAATCATATCTTTTTTCTGATAAGATGCTGTACTTACTAAAGTTCTTTTAGCTTTTTTTGTATATCCAGTTTTTCCTCCAGTTACATATTTTTCATTTAAAAGTTTATTTTTATTATGCCACACATAAGTTTTTTTATTGGTTTTTACGACATGTTTTTTTGTACCAACAATTTTTCGATAATCCTCATATTGCATAGCGTACCTAGTCAATAATGCCATATCATAAGCCGTTGAATAGTTCCCAGAATCTGTATTATCTAAACCACTAGGATTTACAAAGGTTGTATGAAGCATTCCGATTTCTTTCGCTTTTTGATTCATCATTGAAACAAAAGTATCAACATCTCCTCCTACATACTCAGCAACCATCAAAGCAGCATCATTCCCTGAACGAAGCATGAGTCCATATAACAAATCCCTTAAGGTAATCTCTTCTCCTACCTCAATATAAATTCCTGAGCCATAAGACTTTTTGATAATATCACTAACCACCACAACCTCATCTAATTTTTTAGACTCAACCGCTAGCAAACAAGACATAATCTTTGTAATTGAAGCAATTAAAACAGGAGAATTATAATCTTTTCCTTTTAATACTCTTCCACTTTTCATATCCATTAAAACATATTCATGTGCACTTGTTGTAGAAGCAGAGCAAAAATTAAAACAAGAAAAAAATAAAATAACAAAGAAAAGTACTTTTTTCAAAACTATCACCTAATAAAAATTATGAACTATTCTTCTTCTTTAGTCCACGAAAATACTGATTTATTCTTTTCCAAAAGAAAAAAAGTTCAATAAAAATGAACTTTAGTTCAACAGATAATAATTTATCTTCCTACAACCCAATGACTAATTTTATTTTTATCCTCTAAAGATAAATCACTTAAATTAATATCATTTTCTAAATTAGAAACATCATAAGGAACCAATTTTTCAGTAATTTTATATTGACCATCTCTTTGTTCAGATAAAATAACATAATAAGCTTTACCTTGTTGATCATTTTTCTTTTTAGCCCCTATACTAGTTCCTCTTAACGTTTGAATATTTCCCTTCTTATTTTGAAAATGTACATGTCCTTGAAAAATCGTATCATAATTCTTGGGATCAACAATTAAGCGATGATGATTTAAATCTTTACTAGAGTGACACAATAAAATTTTTTTCTTTCCTAAAGCAACTTCCCTAGTTAAAGGATAAAGTTCTAAATTTTCTACTTGATTAGTCGTCAACTTTTCTCTTGTCCATGTACTATTTCTTAAAGCTTCATCATAAGAATAAGTTTCTTCTAAATGCTGTTTTAAAAAATCAACACCCTTAGTAATATACATTTCATGATTTCCCATTACAGATTTTACTTGATATTGATCTAACAACGCTAAGACCTCACGAGGATTTGGACCACTTCCAATATTATCCCCCAAAGAATAAATTTCATCTACTCCATTTTTCTTAGCATCAGAAAGAATCGCTAAAGTAGGTTCAAACATTCCATGAGAATCAGAAAAAATAGCAATTTTTTTTAATTTTTTCCGTGATTGATACTGAAACAATTGATTCTTTAATGCCTGCAAATCCTCGATTTGTTGTCTTTTATCCACCTCTGAATTCTCTTCTAACGAAGAAATCTTAATAGGAGAAGAAATCCTAGTATTTGGCTTTTGTGTAACAGCAAATTTCAAATGATATTGTTTAGCAATTCGAATTTCTAAATCAGTAGGAGCACGACCACCTGGTAAAATAATATAACTAGGTTTTAATCCTTCTCTAAAACATAAAGCCTCAGCATTATTTCCTTCCTTAGCCTCACTAGTCTCAAGAATTCCTCTTTGCTTTCTTACAAAATCATGAATTTCATTACTATTTTTTTGAATACTCCCATTACGATTACTATTCATATTACTAGGAGAACTCATAATAAAATGATTACTAGAAACATTATCATAACCAAAAATAATTTGATCAGTTTTTTCAAAATAATAAACTTGATTTCGATAACTAATTGGCGTTAAACAAATAAAATTTTTTTCACCAGAAGCAACCCCTTGAACAACCTCATCAACTTCTTCACTATTCCCCAGAACATGTGCATATAAAAGATATTCTTTATCAGAAAAATCAAGTGTTTCCACACCATACAACGAACTCTTTTCTTTATCCAAAATCTTAGAATAAGCAGAAGACTCTGGAAGTACTTTACTCAACATCATTTCAGATTCCAAAGCATATAAATCTCTCATCTTTTGAACAAAAGACTGAAGTTGAAAAGAAGAAGTAAAAATAATATCAATATATTGAAAAATACGCATAGCAAGTTGCTGCAAAGACTTTTTATCATTCAAATGAATAATTGTCTCAATCATCGAAGTATAAATCATCATAAATTCAATATCTTCTACCAATTCAGGATATTCTCGATCATTAAACTGTAACTTTCTTAACTCCTCAGTATCTCCATAAATAAACAATTGTTGCTTAAGAGAAATCAAACTATCATTAAATAACATCTGACAAATAATATTTTTAAGTTCTTCTTTATCTAACTTTTTTTCTCCAAAAAGCTTAGCCTTAAATTCTTCTTTCAAAAAGGAATAAGCCTTATCACAATCTTCCAAAGAAGAAACTTTTCCCTTAAACATCTCTTTTTCTTTTCTTTGGAACAAAAATAATACTTTATTTTTTTCTTCCAAAGTTAATTCTCGTTGGAGTAAAGAAACAGAAATACAAAAATCCCGATAAACAGTATAGTTTTCTAATAAATCAAGAAAATTTCCAATCTGAACATTCCCCTCATCAGAAGAAGGATAAAGATGCTGAAAAAAATAATCCTTTACTCTCTTAAAGTTTTCCATGTCATTTCGTTGAATAATTCCAATAATATTAGAAAAATACTTAGGATTATTGGACAAACTATATTGCCAAAAAGATTGAGAAGAAATTCCTAAATAAGAAACAAATCTTCTACAGCTTGAAAAGAAGAAATAAAATCCTCTGCTTTTCCTCGAAAAAACGGCAACATCAAAAACATCTTTTCCACTTTTTTATCTCGAAGATCCAAATGATACATCTTAGCATAAACATGCTTTACATATTCTTCATCTTTTCTTAATTTATCATCCATCATTGAAAAAACAGATGATAAATCCAAATAGTCAAGTAAAAAATCAAAAATCTTTAAAGGAACCTTTTTAGAAAGCAACACTTGATAATCTATATTTTTATCAAACGCTCTTTGAAGTTCCTGATTAATCTCTTCTTGATGAACTTCCAATATTACTTTTTTTGTCTTCATTCGAATATTAGATAATACAATCATAAAAAGTTGATTTAAAGAAAGAGAAGAAACAAAATTTTGAACCAATTCCTTAGGTAATGTCCTTTTATAATCAAAAAAACTAGAATAGTCAAAATTTTGTTTTTGAGATTCTTCTTGCAAAAACTGATCAATTTCCTGTTGATGAGAAAAATATAATTGATTTCTAATCTTATCAGCAGTCTCATTATAATCAGTATAATTAAAAATGAGATTTAATGACTGTTTAAAATCTAAATCATGAAGAACAGATTCTACAAAATCAATTGGTAATTTTTCAGAATTCCCCAAAAATATTCTTACACTATCAAAATTTTGATCTTGCAACTTTTCTTTAACAAAAAGAGTAACTTCCTTCTTTTTTAAAGAAAAGATTTTCTCTTTAATCTCTTTATCATTTACCCGATAATCAGTTAATATTTGAAAAGCTTGTTCTCCATCTAAAAGAAAAATAGCCTTTTCAACAAACTCTTTAGGAATAGGATTATCCCCATAATAAATAGGGAAAAAAATAGCAGGATAAAAGAAATTATGATCATGAATCTTTTTTTCTAAAATCTTATCCATCTCTTTTTTTCTAAGTCGATAAATTTCATTAGATGAAGTATGAAAAACAAGTGCTCGAAAAGTTTGATTCTCATTAAGACTAAAAATAATATCATCAATCATTTCAATAGGATAAGAAGAATCCATAATACATAAATAATCAAAATCCTCTTCTTTTAATTTTTTCTTTAACTCACGAACAAAAGCTTTCTGATTAGAAAAATAAGCTTCTTGAACTAACTTTTCGCTTTTACTTTGAACGATAATCCGAAAAAGTTCTTCATCATTTAACGAACGCAAAAGGTCTCTCAAAATAGAATCTGGAACCCGATCATAAGAATTTAAAAACAGTGAAACACAAGAATATTTTTCCTCCTTCAAGGCACTTTTAATTATCTTTTGATTTTTTTGATAATACGCTTCTTTTGCTTTCTCAGAAATTCCAAGTTCAAACAAATAAGATATCATATTCTTTACAGAATAATCAAAGTTTTCTTTTTTGGATACCTTTTTTCTCTCCACTACTTTTACCTCCCCTTTTTCTTTTATTTTCTTTTTTCTAAAACCTTTTTTTGTGATAATTCTTGTTCATGCCTCTTTTTAGTTGCTTCATATTGATCCAAATGTTCCCACGACTCAGAAAAAACAGAATGATCAGAATCAATCAACGTAAGTATTTTTTTCAAAGAATTTAAATCATTCACATCAATAATCTTTTTTACCAAAAAAATCACCCCTCTCACATTATCATACAATAAATATTAAATACATTATAACAAATTCAAAATAAAAAGAAAATACTGAATCAGTACTTTCTTAAAAAGACGTGAATTTTAATTTGGATTTCCGCTTTTAGGTTAAAAACTGAAATAAGTCT
>ENA-OPWR01001653-OPWR01001653.1-human-gut-metagenome-genome-assembly--contig:-NODE-1653-length-16549-cov-3.473627_pt1 | contig 16549 bp, 13 predicted proteins | sample MGYA00241507_ERZ502006 | MGnify/ENA primary metagenome ERZ502006 (study PRJEB25962, sample SAMEA2043041) | human gut metagenome | biome: human gut; feature: human-associated habitat; material: faeces...
GCTTCGGGTGCTGCTTCCGAAATGTTTTCTTCCGGCTGTCCGTCAGCCTGCGGCGCAAAAATAGTATCATTTTCAGCCGCTTGCGGGAGGTGTCCCGATTTGTCCTGCGCTGTCCCGATTTGTCCGCCCTTGTATCGGCTTTCACCTATCAGCGTGTAGCCTGAAACCTCGTTTCGTGGAAGCGGCGCATCATCCGTTCTGCCCGGTGATGTCCGGCTGTCCATGTAGCGATACCACAGCCATAGGGCGATATAGTACACCAAAAGCCCGGTAAGTATGCAATAGATTACCATAGTCAGACTGGCTTTTGGAAGTTGCTTTCGTACAGGGTGTTTATCTCGTCTTGGTACTGCTCGAAGTGGCGCAGCAGAATGTTTTCCACGTAGCTGCTTACCGTCACCTTGCGCCAGCCTATTACCGTCACGATACGCATCAGCTTCTCGTGCGTGGTACGGCTCACGTACAAGGGCTGTCGGTCTGCCAGTTCCACTTTCTGAAAGTAGGTTTCCCGGTAGTCACCCGAACCGCCCTTGCGCCTGCGGGGTGTCGGTTTCTCTACTTGCACCGTTTCTGTTTGTGTTTCTTGCGGTACATCATTCGTCTTATTATTATCTTGTTTACTCGGTACACCTTGCGAAATAAGTTCTCGCATAAAATCCTCGTCTATCTTCGGCATCCCGCCGCTTTGCTTTGCCATATCATTTTAATTTGATGTAGTACACTATTTCGGTTATCAGTTCTTCCAAGTTGCTTCCCCTTACCAGCGGGCGGCTGGCGGGAAAGAGCGTGGAGCGGAACACCGCCTTTTTGTCCGCCACCAGTTCCTTTTTGTAGCGTTTGGTATCGGGGATAAAGGTTTTCATCAGCGGCAGTTCCAGTTCCTTAATCGTCTTGTCGTAGGCGGTGTAAAGGTCTGTTTTCTCCCGTCCGTCCACCATGTTCCAAAAAAGGTACAGCCCGGCAAGTCGGCAGGCTTCATTCCTCACCAGTAGTTTTTGGATAGCCATTGCGAACGACAGACTGCTTTCCAGCACCACCTTGTCGGCGGAAATGGGGGTGAAGATGTAGTCCATGCCCGCAAGGGAGTTTATCACGCCCTCGCTGTTTACCGTGCCGGGCAGGTCGAAAAAGACAATATCCGGCACGTGTCCGGCGGCTATATGTTCGTCAGCCGTTGCAATCGCCTTTTCGGGTGAACTGCACAATACCGGGTAGGCTTTCTTCCCCAGCCGGGTAAACTGTTCATACGCCATGCGCTTGTAATCTTCATCCGCCCCGACCTGTTCGGCATCCCGCTTGCGCATCCCGGCAATGGAGTGCTGGGGGTAGTCGCAATCGACCACCGCCACATCGTAGCCTTTGAGGTAGTAGAGGTAACTCGCCACCAGCACGGTAAAGGTTGTTTTGCCGACCCCGCCCTTTTGGGTGGAAAAGGCGACGTAAAGGGGTGTTTTCTCGTTTTCCATATTGCTTTCGTTCATTATTGGTTGATTTATTTATTGCTTTCAATCATTCATTCTTTCCATGTTGCAATCTTGAAATATTGAAAGACTGTTTTATTTCAATCTTGTTATCCTGCTTTCATTCTTTCTTGAAATATTGAAATAATGCAATCATGCTTTCTTGAAATCATGCTTTCAATTATTCTTTCCTGATTGAAATATGTCTTTCAATCTTTCTTTCAATCTTGAAATCCGATGCAAAAAAAGGGAGAAAAAACGTCCACTGAAAACCTTGTCCCGATTTGTCCTGCGCTGTCCCGATTTGTCTACCAACCGCCTATTTTACAGCATTATAAATCACCGTTACTTTGCAGCGGAGTAACGAACCGCAGGGGGCGCAGGTGTAAAACCGGGCTGGTGAACGCAGGGCTTACCGTTCCACGCTAACCCCAATCCGTCCGTGACGGATTTCGATTTTCGTCAGAAAATAGCAAGGTGTGTTTTGTATGCTACAAAACCGTTTTCCGTGCCTGAAAACGCCTTGCCCCTTGCGGGGGTAAATATCACTCCGAAGTCGTAATTTTTTAATCCAAAGAAGCATGGAAACAAGAAAACCTAACAAGGGCGGTCGCCCCGCCCTCGCAGACCCGGCGAAGCACCGCCATGTCCTTTACCTGAACGACCGGGAGAATGCCCGCTTCCTCTCGCAGTGGGAGCAGTCGGGCGTTACGAGCAAGTCCCGGTTCATCGCCGCACGGTTGTTCGGCGAGCCGTTCCGGGTGGTGAAAGTGGACAAATCGGCAGTAGAATATTGCGCCCGGCTTACCGAATTTTATGCCCAGTTCCGGGCGGTAGCGGTCAATTACAACCAAGTGGTAAAGGCGTTGCACAGCAATTTTTCGGAGAAAAAGGCACTGGCTTTTCTCTATAAATTGGAGAAAGCGACCACTGAATTATCTATGTTGAACCGTCAGGTTATCGACCTGACAAACGAGTGCAAGGAACTATGGTTGCCAAAATAAGCACGGGCGGCAATATGTTCGGCGCACTGGCGTACAACCAAAACAAGGTGGACAGCGAAGAAGCAAAGGTGCTTTTCTCCAACCGGATGCTGTTGGGCGAGGACGGGAATTTCAGCATTGGCGAGTGTATGCGCAGCTTTGAAATGCAGATGCCCGTCCAGCTATCCACCAAGAAGCCGATACTTCATATTTCCATAAACCCGCACCCGGAAGACGTGCTGACCGACCAGCAGCTTTCCGACATTGCCAAAGAGTATATGCAGAAGTTGGGCTATGGCGACCAGCCTTATCTGGTGTACAAGCATACCGACATCGACCGCCACCATATCCACATCGTGGGCTTGCGGGTGGACGAGAACGGCAGACCGCTGAATGACAGGTTTGAGCATCGGCGCAGCAAGCAAATCACCCGTGAACTGGAAAGGAAATACGGGCTGCATCCGGCAGAGCGAAAGGAACGTGCCGAACGCCCGGAACTGAAAAAGGTGGATTATGCCGCTGGGGACGTGAAGCACCAAATCGGCAATACCGTGAAAGCGGCTTGCTATGGCTACCGCTTCCAGTCGTTCGGGGAGTACAAGGCTTTGCTTGCCGCTTACAACGTGTGCGTAGAGGAAGTCAAAGGCGAGATAAACGGCAAGTCCTATCAGGGCATTGTCTATTCCGCCACGAACGACAAGGGCGAAAAGGCGGGCAACCCGGTAAAGGCTTCCCGCATCGGCAAGTCGGTGGGTTATGAAGCGGTGCAGCGCAGAATGGAGAAATCGGGCGAACTGATTAAGAACGGCAAGCTGAAAGAGCGCACCCGGAAGATTGTCGCCACTGCCATGCAGACCATACGCAGCCGCAAGGAACTGGAACAGCAACTAAGGAAGCAGGGCATTGACGTGGTATTCCGTCAGAACGACAGCGGGCGCATCTATGGCGTTACGTTCATCGACCACGACAGCCGGGTGGTGTTGAATGGCTCCCGCTTGGGCAAGGAGTATTCGGCGAACGTGTTCAACGAACGCTTTTCGGGCGAAACCGGAAAGATGCACCAGCCCGAAGTGTCAGCACCGCAGCAAGACCAATCCACGCATCAGGAACAACCGGACTTTACTCCGAAAGCCGACATCGTTTCGGGCGTGGCTTCCGTGCTGGGAGCTTTCGGCGGTTTGCTGGGCGGCGGTGCATCAGGCGGTGACGAGCTGCAAGACACCGCCCGCCAAAAGAGAAAGAAGAAGAAAAAGAAGCGCACAAGGCGCATCGACTAACTTAAAAAACATTACAATCATGCAACAGGAAGATGATTTGAGAGGGCTTGCACGGGTCATGGACTTTATGCGGGCTATCAGTATTCTATTCGTGGGAATAAACGTGTACTGGTTCTGTTACTCCACCCTGAAAGAGTGGGGCGTAACCTTTGAAGTGATAGACAAGATACTGTGGAACTTCCAGCGCACCACCGGGCTTTTCTCGTCCGTCCTTTGGACGAAACTTTTTGCGGTGGTGTTCCTCGCCCTGTCGTGTATCGGTACTAAGGGCGTGAAAGAGGAAAAGATAACGTGGACGAAGATACATTGCAGCCTTGTGGCGGGTGTCGTGTTGTTTTTCCTGAACTGGTGGTTGCTGGAACTTCCGCTGCCACATACGGCGGATGCCGTGTTTTATATCGCCACGCTGTCGGCGGGCTATATCTGTATGCTCATGGCGGGTACATGGATGTCCCGGTTGTTGAAAAACAACCTGATGGATGATGTCTTTAATACCGAGAACGAAAGTTTCCAGCAGGAAACAAGGCTTATCGAGAACGAGTATTCGGTAAATCTGACTACCCGGTTCTACTATAAGAAGAAATGGAATAACGGCTGGATAAATGTCGTGAACCCGTTCCGTGCCAGTCTTGTATTGGGAACACCGGGCAGCGGTAAGTCGTATGCTGTGGTAAACAGTTACATAAAACAGCAAATCGAGAAAGGTTTTGCGATGTACTGTTATGATTATAAGTTCGTGTGACGTGGAAAGTTACGCCAGTAGCTGTCTGTCAATCGTTCATCGATAGAGCAGACCTATTGTTTCACCAATAGTAGCCTACGAGCAGGTGCGCTTGTACAAGGGTATCAAGCTGCTCGGACAAGGTAGCCCTCCCGAAAGGGTAAGAATGAACCGTGAGGGAAATTCAAAGGTCGCAAGCATTATGCGGTTGGGGAGCTTGGCTCGGAAGGTATGGTCAACGTAAGTGAATTGCTAATAAACGTCGTTAAGTCGAACAAGCCTACTAATGCTATCAGGCTTGAACCAAAAGGTAAAATGGCTGGTTGTCCCTGTGAATTTTTGGGGCACGTGAACAATAGAGCCATCGGCGAAGAGGCAAGACCTAACCCATTCCCGGTACTGGTGTAAAACACGGTAAGCCCATATATCTCCCGTAAGGGTAGGAGAACCGCAAGGTAATCTGACGGATATGTGGGTAAAGGAGAACCGGAGAAAGCGAATGCCATCCCGTAATCGGGTGGATAGGGATTGAGCCGAAACCATGAATTGTTTTTGACAACATTATCCTACGTGAAAGCGGGCAGACTTCCGGTATGGTGACGTTTTACAAGATAACTTTTAGAACTTATGAAAGAAGAAAAGCAAATGTACGAAAACAAAAAATCGTGTGCGTCTTCTGACTGCAATGGTCGGACTTGGGAAAGCATAGACTGGAACAAGTGCGAGCAGGCAGTCAATAAGCTGCAAGCGCGTATTGTAAAAGCTCAGAAAGCAGGTAAGTTCGGCAAGGTAAAAGCCTTGCAATGGACACTTACCCACTCGTTTTATGCCAAAGCATTGGCGGTCAAGCGAGTTACTTCCAATAATGGAAAGAAGACTTCAGGGGTTGATAAAATTCTTTGGTCAACTCCGCAATCGAAGTTCAAAGCCATTGTGACACTAAGAAGAAGAGGCTACAAGCCCCAACCGTTAAAAAGAGTAAATATCAAGAAAAGTAACGGCAAACTTCGCCCGTTGGGAATACCGACAATGAAAGACAGAGCCATGCAAGCACTTTATCTGATGGCATTGGAACCAGTGTCTGAAACTACAGCAGACAACTATTCCTTTGGTTTCAGGAAAGACCGCAGCACGGCAGACGCTATGGCTCGATGCCATTCGCTTCTGTCCAAGAAAACATCCGCCCAATGGATATTGGAGGGAGATATTAAAGGTTGTTTCGACCATATAAGCCATGAATGGTTGATGAAGAATATCCCTATGGATAAATCCATATTACAAAAATGGCTAAAATGTGGGTACGTATATAACAGAGAACTTTTCCCGACAGAAGAAGGTACACCGCAAGGAGGTATCATATCACCGACACTTGCCAATATGACGCTTGACGGTTTACAGAACCTATTGGAAACCCATTTCCCGTGGGAACGGGTATCAGGAAAATCAGGATGGTACTGCCCGAAAGTCAGATTGGTGCGTTATGCAGACGACTTCATTATAACAGGTGATACTAAAGAAATATTGGAACATAGTGTAAAACCTTTGGTAGCTGATTTCCTCGCAGAAAGAGGACTGACACTGTCAGAAGAGAAAACTAAGATTACACATATAACGGATGGTTTCGATTTTCTTGGTTTCAATGTACGGAAATTTGGAGATACCCTGCTGACACAACCCTCTAAAGATAGGACAAAACGAATGTTGAGCAAAGTCAAAGATGAAATCAAACGATTCCGTGGCGATGCTCAACATGAGCTGATTATGCGATTGAACCCGATACTTAACGGATGGGCAAACTATTACAAACATAGTGCAGCCTCAAATGTCTTTCGTAAGACAGATTATCAAATCTATAAGAAGTTATGGCGGTGGGCACTCCGCAGGCATGGTAACAAATGCAAAGGGTGGGTTAAGAACCGCTATTTCCATAGAATTGATGGTCGTGACTGGGTATTTGCAGTTAAAAGGAAGAACGAAAAGCATGAGGAATATTTTATTCCAATCACTATTCTGTTCAATACGAAGATTGAAAGATACCCCCAACTGAAATGTGATGTCAATCCTTTTGACCCTGAATGGAAGCAATACCTTGAAAAAAGGAGAACTGCCAAAATGAAAATGAGTTTGAAAGGTAAGAGGTCACTTATCTCAATGTGGGAAAGACAAAATCGAAACTGCGTGTTATGCGGACAGCCGATAACAGCAGAAACCTCATGGCACACCATGAGCCAGCAGAAGAATGGCAGAAACCACCTCTGTTTAGTTCATGATGGTTGTTATCAAAGTGTTACACATAAAAAGAAGAAGTAAGTATGAGCGTATTTCTATTTGAAAAGGAATATTGTTTGCTTGAGCCGTGTGAGGGGAAACTTTCACGCACGGTTCTTAGGGGGGAAAGCACCCGTAAGGGTGCTGACCTACCCGACCCCGACCTTTCGGAAATTGCTTACAATCATTTGCTTAACCACTTGGACGGCTACAATGTAAAGCCGAAATTTTACGTTATCAACTTTGACGACCCACGCAAGAGCCACCGATGCAACCCGATAAACGCCAGCTTCATGTCGGACATTGCGGATGCCTATGAAGCCAGCTACACGATAATGCTTAACCTCAATCGAAGCTGGATAAGCAAGCAGGGCGACTTCTTTGTGGAAAGCCCGATTATTCTTTTGGCGGCTATAATTTGGTATCTCCGTATCTATCAGGAAGGTAAGTATTGTACGTTCCCCCATGCCATAGAACTGTTGAACAAGAAATACGCCGATGTGTTCACCATTTTGCGCAGCTATCCCGAACTGGAAAACTACCTTTCCCCGTTCGTGGATGCTTGGGAATCAGATGCCCAAGAACAGTTGCAGGGGCAGATTGCCAGTGCGAAAATCCCGCTTTCAAGGATGATTTCACCCGCCCTTTACTGGGTAATGACGGGCGATGATTTTTCACTCGACATCAACAACCCGAAAGAGCCTAAAATTTTGGTTGTCGGCAACAATCCCGACCGTCAGAACATCTATTCGGCGGCACTGGGATTATATAACAGTAGAATAGTGAAGCTGATAAACAAGAAAGGTCAGCTTAAAAGTTCGGTGATAATAGATGAATTACCGACTATATATTTTCGTGGGCTTGACAATTTGATTGCCACCGCCCGAAGCAACAAGGTTGCGGTTCTATTGGGTTTTCAGGATTACAGCCAGCTTACCCGTGACTACGGGGACAAGGAAAGCCGGGTGATACAAAATACAGTGGGTAACGTGTTCAGCGGTCAGGTAGTCGGTGAAACGGCGAAAATCCTTTCCGAGCGTTTCGGAAAGGTGTTGCAGAAACGGCAGAGCATGACGATTAATCAGCGGGAGAAATCCACTTCGATAAGCACCCAAATGGACAGTTTGATACCCGCCAGCAAAATATCCAACCTCACGCAAGGTATGTTCGTGGGGGCAGTGGCAGACAATTTCGATGAACGGATAGAGCAGAAGATTTTCCACTGTGAAATCGTGGTGGACAATGAAAAGGTGAAGCGGGAAACCGCCCGTTACGTGAAGTTGCCGCAGATAATCGACTTCACCGACAAGGACGGCAACGACCGGATGCAGGAGGAGATACAAGCCAACTATGACCGCATCCGTCAGGAAGTCCGGCAGATAGTCGAGGACGAGATAACCCGGATTAAGAACGACCCGGAGCTACGTTATCTGATTAAAGATGAATAAGTAACTAAAATTATATCATAATGAATTAAAATAGATGAACAATTCCTATCTTTGCAAATAATATCAATAATTTGACCTATGAGAATAATAAATAGAATTAAAATAGTGCTTGTTGAGCAAAATAGAACTGGAAAATGGCTTGCTGAACAATTGAATAAAAATGAGGCTACGGTTTCTCGGTGGTGTACGAATGAATCACAGCCATCTCTTGATACTTTAATAAAAATATCAGAGGTGTTAAATGTCGATGTAAGAGATTTGCTGATGCCAACAAAAATAATCTAACAGTATGAAAATATTTAAGATACAGGTTGAGAACTTTAGGCTACTGAAAAATTTTTCTCTTGATTTAGAAGATGAACTTTCATTAGTAATAGGTAAAAATAATACTGGTAAAACCTCAATATTGTCTGTCTTAGACAAATTCTTAAATCAATCAGAAAAGACTAAATTCCATTTTGATGACTTTAATATTGATTTTAAGAAAGAACTCAATGATATGATAATGAATGAAAAAACTATTATTGAGGGCGCATATGTAGAGAAGGGTATTAAACTGAAGCTATTTATTCAATATACAGAAAATTGTAATTTAGAAAATGTTAGCCGGATTATGATGGATTTGGACCCGGATAATAATTTTATTGTTTTAGGATTTGAATATGTATTGTCATTTGATAAATATATTCAAATTTGGAAAGATTGGCGTGAATTTATTACTCATGAACTCGAAAAACAAGTTGAAAATCAACTTTATAAACCCAAAAGTATATATGATTTTCTGTGCCAAAAACATTCTGATTATTTTAGAATGTATCGGAAAACCATTGAAATTAATAAAGAAACATTAATAGTTAATGAAGCTAATTTTATTGATTTAGACAAGGAAATGATTAGCATAAAGGATATTGTTAGTTTTAAATATATTAGTGCCCGAAGGGAGGTTGCAAATAAGGAGGTAGATAAGACCTTGTCAATGCAAACTTCAAAAATATATGAGAAAACAGAAACAAACCCTATACAGAATAAGGCTGTTGAAGATTTTAAAGATAAACTAAGTGAAACAGATAATCAATTAAGTAGTATATATATAGATTTATTTAAAGATATAATTAAGAAAGTTGGTGATTTTGGCGGTGTTAAACCCAATGAATCAGAAATAGAAATTATCTCAAATTTGCAACATAGGGAATTATTAAAAGGAAATACGACTGTTGTTTACAAACATGATGAGAATAATAAACTACCGGAACATTATAATGGATTAGGTTATATGAACCTAATATGTATGATTTTCGAGATAGAAATACTTATTCAAGAATTTAAGCGCGAAAAAGAGAAAAAGCCAGCTGATATAAATTTGTTGTTTATAGAAGAACCGGAAGCACATACGCATCCTCAAATGCAATATGTATTTATTAAGAATATTAAAAGGTTACTAAAGGATGGTATTCAAAGGGCAGATGGTGAAATGCGAAGTTTACAATATATAATAAGCACCCATTCTTCACATATTGTTGCGGATAGTGATTTTGACGATATTAAATATCTTAAAAAGGAAGGTGATAATAATGTCATTGCAAAAAATCTGAAAGATTTGAAGAAAGAGTATGATAAAAAAACACCCCAATATCAATTCCTTACCCAATATCTTACTATTAGTCGAGCTGAAATCTTTTTTGCAGAAAAGGCTGTATTGATTGAGGGTGATACTGAAAGGATGTTAATTCCAACAATGATGAAGAAAATAGATATTGAGGAAGCTGCAGTACATAAGGCAAAAAGTACAGAAGATGATTATTTGCCTTTATTATCTCAAAATATCTCTATTGTTGAAGTCGGGGCTTATTCACAGATATTTGATAAGTTCATAGAGTTCTTAGGAATAAAAACGCTTATTATAACTGACCTTGATGCAATAGGGGCTGACAATAAAAAGTGTGAAGTAGCTAATGCTGTAGCATACTCAAATGAAGCCTTATCGTATTATTTCAGTAATCCCACATTAGCAGATTTGAAAACTTTTTCGTTTCAAGATAAGTTATTTAATAATATAGGTGGATGTTGGAAAAATCAATCTAATGGTAGATTATGTGTTGTTTATCAAACTAATGAAGCTGATTATAATGCTCGTAGTTTTGAGGACGCATTTATTCATCTTAATAGAAACTTTGTAAAAAACAATAAAGCTGATTTTAGAGGATTGCAAAATAAGGATTATTTTGACAATCCTAATAAGAACGCATATATTTTAGCTCAAGAATGTATTAAAAAGAAAACTCATTTTGCTCTGGATATTTTATACCATAGTGATGAAATGTTAAGTAATTGGCAAATTCCAGCATATATTAAGGAGGGATTATTATGGTTGAAACAAGATTAGGAGTAGAGCAAGTAAAAGATGAGTTCCAACAAATAATGGAGCATATTGCTAATGGTGACAACTTTTTACTAAGTGGTGGAGCTGGTAGTGGTAAAACATATTCTTTAGTTCAAGTAATCAAGAAGGTTATTGAAGATAATCCAACCTCGAAAATAGCCTGTATGACATATACAAATGCGGCAGTTAAAGAGATAGAAGAACGTGTTAATCATAAGAATTTGAATGTTTCCACTATTCATGATTTTTTGTGGGATAATATCAAGCATTTTCAAAAGGAATTAAAAATAGCAATTATTACTTTGTCCAATGATGAGAATGTAAATAAGATAAAAATAGATGGATTAAATAAGGTATCAAATGATTATTTTGACAATGGAGAGGAAGCTGTTAAAATACAATACAAAGAATATTTAAGGTTAAAAGATGGAATTATATCACATGATGAATTACTTGTGATAGCTGATTATATGTTTGCTAAATATTCTAAACTTTGTGATGTCGTAAAAGATAGGTATAAATTTATTTTTATAGATGAATATCAAGATACTCATAAAGAAGTTATCAGAATTTTGTTAGAGCATTTCCCGAAGAGCAAAAAACATACGATAATAGGCTTCTTTGGAGATACAATGCAGTCTATTTATGATGACGGTATTGGTAATATTAATGAATATAAAGGGGATGAAAAAGGGAAAGTGAGAGAAGTCAAGAAAACTCAAAACAGAAGAAATCCTCAAAAAGTAATAGCATTAGCGAATAGGTTGAGAACGGATGGAATAGTGCAAGTACCTTCAAATGATATTTCAGCCCCTAATATGATTGACGGAAAAGTAAAAGAAGGTGAAATTATATTTATTCATTCAACAAATGAAGACATTTCGCGAGTAGAACAATTCTTAACCGAAAAATACAGCTGGAATTTTTCTGATACAAAAAGAACAAAAGAACTGAATCTTACCCATAATTTAATTGCTGGCAAAGCGGGTTTTAGAACATTGATGGATATTTACGATAAAGACCCTATTATGGGATTAAAAAAGGATATTTTACAGAAGATTAAAGATAACGAAAAACAAGGGAAACCAGAAATACATATCGATGATAGCGATACGTTTGATATTGTTGTAGACAAATTTCAGTTAAAAAATAGACAGCGGCAATTGAAAAAAGATATATTGTTATCTAACCCTCATAATGTTGAGCTATATAATCAATTGAAAAATAGACCTTTTTCTGAAGTACGGAGAATGTATTTTGATAAAGACCAATTGATAGATGATAAAAAACAAGATGATGATGACGAAAATAAGAAAGGTTCTAAAAGAGATAATCTAATAAGGCATCTATTTAAAATTCAAACGAACATATCTCTATATGTCAATAAACAATATAATGATTTTTTAAGGGTTACGGATTATAACCAAATACATACAATTAAAGATAAAAGAGAATTAAAACAAAATATAGAAAGTCTGATTGAGGTAGGAGATAAAACGATTGAATATGTGATAAATGATGCTCATAGAAAAGGGATTTGCCTGATTGATGAAAAATTAGAAAATTTTTTGATAGAAAAGGAATACATATATAATCAAGTGAAAAACGTCAAATATGCTGAATTCCAAAAGTTGTATGCTTATTTGGAGGGACAAACACCTTTTTCAACTCAGCATAAGACTAAAGGTGCTGAATTTGATAATGTGCTTGTTATATTAGATAATGGAAAATGGAATGATTATAATTTTGAATATTTATTTATGAACCAAACGGAAAAACAGAGAGTTTTAGAACGAACACAAAAAATATTTTATGTATGTTGTACTCGTGCTAAAGAAAATCTTGCTGTTTTTTATCATAATCCTACATCTGTTGTTTTAGCACAGGCGAAAGAATGGTTTGGAGAAAATAATGTTATATCAATATAAAATGAATTTTTATGAACGAAAGTCAAAATATAGAGTGGAAAGAAAGCTGGCGTGACGAATATCTGAAATGGATATGCGGCTTTGCCAACGCCACAGGCGGCAGGATATATATAGGTATGAATGACAACGGCAAAGTAGTCGGCGTTGCCGATGCTGACAAACTGCTGGAAGACATACCGAACAAAGTGCGTGACGTGCTGGGTATCATCGTGGACGTGAACCTGCTGGAAGAAAACGGGCTGAAATATATCGAAATTGACGTGCCGCCTTATTCCAATCCTATCAATTACAAAGGTCAGTACCACTATCGCAGCGGCAGCACGAAACAGGAGTTGAAAGGTGCGGCGTTGAACCGCTTTATCCTGCAACGCACTGGCAGGCATTGGGACGAGTTTCCCATAGAGTGGGCAGGCATAGAGGAACTTTCCACCAGCGCATTGAGCCGTTTCCGCAAGGAAGCGGCGAGAAGCGGGCGTGTGGACGAAGATGTGTTGAAAGATACTACCGAAAACCTGTTACACGATTTGCGGCTGATTGACACCCAAACCAACCGCCCGACCCGTGCCGCCTTGCTGTTGTTTCACCCCGACCCGGAACGGTTTGTAACCGGGGCGTATATCAAGATAGGTTTCTTCCGGGATGATAAGGGTAACTTGGAGTTTCAGGACGAGGTTCACGGCTCTTTAATGGAGCAGGTGGATAAGGCAATGGATTTGATAAAGACCAAATACCTGATTTATCACATTTCATACGAGGGCATTTCCCGGCGTGAAACACCGCAGTTCCCGGTGGAAGCTGTCAGGGAGTCACTGATGAATTGTGTGGCACATAAAGACTATGCCAGTGCCGTACCCATTCAGATTAGCGTGTTCCCCGACCATATCACCTTTTGGAACGCCGGGCAGTTGCCGGAAAGCTGGACAACCGAAAAGCTTTTTGAAAGCCACCCGTCCTCTCCCTATAATCCGCTAATCGCCAACGCCTTTTTCAGAAGCGGGGATATTGAAAGTTGGGGACGTGGCTACAAGCGTATCTTGGAAGCTGTCAGCGCATACAAGTTGTTGCCGCCCAAACTTGAAATGTTAAGCGGTCTGATGATTACCTATTATACCAATATACGTTCGCAGCTATTGGCACAGCGGGTGGATGAAAGGTATATACCCATTATTGAGTATGCCGCCCAAAATGGAAGCGTTACCAATTCGGACGTTCAAAAAATATTGAACACCAACCGGACTACCGCATATCGTTTGTTACAACAAATGGAAGCGTGGCTGGAAATGCAGGGCGTTACTGGTAAAAGCACTTATTACACAATCAAAGGCTTGCCAAACGCTTCACAAACGCTCCAAAAATAAGCTGTATTTCAGTATTAATTTTGATATATAGCTCATTATTAGCCTATTGATAAAATAGCAAACGTTTCATAAACGCTTCACAAATGGCTCATCCAAAGAGAGTGATTAACTTCGCTCTCTTTTTTTTCGCCCTTTTCAATTCTGCGAATATTGCTCGCAGTAATTACCCCACCCGGACAATTTCAGACAGTGCAGGACAAATTTGGACAGCCGTTACCGCCCGTCCAAATATAGCATATTTAGTCGCTACCTTTGAGCGGGACTATTCCCGTAACCACTAAAATTCCAATTATTTATGGCAAACAGAATGACCCCGCCCACAGAGGGGCTGGAAAAAGACGTGCTGCTGGTCTTGGATAAACAGCAGGGCAAGGTGAGTGCCGTTAAGGGTATCGACAAGGAGGGCAATTTGCAGACCGTGCCGCCGACACATGGCGGCGAGTTCATGCAGGTGGACAAGAACAGCGATGTGTTCAGCAACTTCATTTCCAATTTCTTCCGCAAGTATCAGGACACTTCCGGGCTGGAACTGTTCAGCGTCAAGGCTTCCCAAGCGGAGCGGAACGCAAAGGCAATCGAGGACAACCACCGCAACCCGACACCGGAGGGCGGCAAGCGGGCTGAAATGTTGCGAGTTCCGAAGCCCGACTTCCACGAGTTCAAGCAGGGCTACCGCTTCGACCCGGCAAAAATCGACTGGGAGAATCTGAAGAAAGTCGGTATTACCGCCGACACCCTGAAAAACACAAAGGACTTCGACCGGGTGATGCGTGGTTACAAGTCCCGCAACACCTACACCGTTTCGGGGACGGTGGGCGGCTTCTACCTCAAACCTACCGATGTCAAGCTCTCTTTCTATCAGGCAAAGGACGGCACGGTAGTACCCAAGCTGCACGGCGTGCAGCAGGACGAGAAACTGTTGCAACGCCCGTTCCATGAACACGGGTTCACCAAGCAGGAACAGGGCAACTTGCAAGGCACTGGCAACTTGGGCGGCATCGCTGAAATCAAAGACCCGAAAAGCGGCGGGCAAATCCCCGTGTTTGTCAGCCGGGACAGGTACACGCACGAACTGGAGTATATGCGGGCTGACAAGTGGAAATGCCCCGACACCATTTGCGGCGTGCAAGTCAGCCCGGAGCAGAAAGCCGCCTTTGAAGCCGGGCAAGCGGTGAAAATGGAAAACCTGCAATTCAGGGACGGCACACGGCGCAGTGCCTATTTGCAGGTCAACGCAGTGGAGCGTGGCTTGGAGTTCCTGCCCCGTGCCGCCGTCCAGTTCTTGCAGCAGGGGCAGCAGCCCGCAGAACAGCAGGTAGCCGGGATAAAGGACGGCAAGGGCGTTGAGTTCAACGGTCATGTGCAGCCCGGCGCACAAGGCAAATCCCCCGACAAGGTACAACCAAAAGACGTTACCCCCGCCGCCGAGAGCCGGACGCAGGTAGCGGTCAATTCGGAGGGCAAGACCAACGAAGCCACCAAACAGGGCAAAGAGCCGTTGAAACAGGGTCAGGACAAGCCCACCGCCAAGCAGAAAGAGAAGCAGGACAAGAGCCTGAAAGCGGACAAACCCAAGAAGTCCAAAGGAATGAAAATGTAATATCCACCATTAAAAAGTAAAGAATTATGATTGCATTGATAGCAGAGAAGCCCAGCGTGGCAAAAGACATCGCACGCATCATCGGTGCGACCCAGCGTAATGACGGTTATCTTTCCGGCAACGGGTATATGGTGACATGGGCGTTCGGCCACTTAATCCAGCTTGCCATGCCGGAAGCCTACGGCGTGGCGAACTTCCGCCGGGAGAGCCTGCCCATACTGCCGCCCGATTTCCAGCTAATCCCCCGTCAGATGAAAGCGGAGAAAGGCTACAAGGCAGACCCCGGCGTGCTGAAACAGTTGAAAGTGATAAAGGAATTGTTCGACCAATGCGACAAGATTATTGTCGCCACCGATGCCGGGCGTGAGGGCGAATTGATACACCGCTACATCTATAACTATTTGGGCTGTACCAAGCCCTTTGTGCGCCTGTGGATAAGCAGCCTTACCGACAAGGCAATCCGTGAGGGGCTGGATAACTTGCAGCCGGGAGAGCGTTACGATAACCTCTACCTCTCTGCCAAGTCCCGCAGCGAAGCGGACTGGCTGGTAGGGATAAACGCCACCCAAGCGTTGAGCGTAGCCGCCGGGCAGGGCGTGTTCTCGCTGGGCAGGGTACAGACACCCACCTTAGTAATGATATGCAGCCGCTATTTGGAGAACAAGAATTTCGTACCCGCCAAGTTTTGGCAACTCAAAGCGGCGACCGCCAGCGGAGGAATAAGTTTCACCGTCCAATCTACCGCCAAGTGGGAGCAACAGCCCGAAGCCATAGCCGCCCTGCAACGGGTAAAGGATGCCGGGCAACTCTCCGTTAAATCCGTCGAGAGGAAAGAAGCCAGCCAAGAACCGCCGCTTTTGTACGACCTTACCACGCTGCAAAAGGAAGCGAACACGAAGCTGAACTTTTCGGCTGACAAGACGCTTTCCATAGCGCAAAGCCTGTATGAAAAGAAAGTGATGTCCTACCCGAGAACCGGAAGCCGCTATATCCCGGAGGACGTTTTCGATGAAATGCCGGAACGTGTCGCCCTGCTGGGGCAATACTCCCGCTTTGCCGGGTATGCCGCCGGGCTGGACGGCACACCCCTGAACCGCCGCAGCGTGAATGACGGCAAAGTGACCGA
>ENA-OPWR01001654-OPWR01001654.1-human-gut-metagenome-genome-assembly--contig:-NODE-1654-length-16542-cov-12.986474_pt1 | contig 16542 bp, 9 predicted proteins | sample MGYA00241507_ERZ502006 | MGnify/ENA primary metagenome ERZ502006 (study PRJEB25962, sample SAMEA2043041) | human gut metagenome | biome: human gut; feature: human-associated habitat; material: faeces...
TATGATAGGGGTCTCCAAAACCTTTGGTGGGAGTTCGATTCTCTCATCCCCTGTTCTTTAAAAACACCTGTTTAGGTGTTTTTTTATTTATAGTAATTTAAATTAAATTTTTATAGAGGAGAATATATATGAGAAAAACAAGTAATAGCGTGCTTTCGCAATATCGGGGTGCGTTAATGGGAATATCCATCATATTGATTATAGTTTTTCATTTTACGGATGACTGTCATTATTACTCCTATCATTTTAGTGGCTGGATTTCCTTCTTTTGGAGATATATTTCATCATCAAGTGTGGATGCTTTTTTATTCTTTTCTGGTCTGGGGTTATACTACTCCATGAAAAAAAGATCAGATGTTAGAAGTTTTTACATAAGAAGATTAAAAAGAATTCTGATTCCTTATTGCATCGTAGCCGTACCCTCTTATATTTTATTAGATGTCTGTGTGGATAAAACAGGATGGGGAGAAGCCATAAAAGACTTTACATTTATCACATTTTTCAGTGATGGAGACAGGCTTTACTGGTATATTGGACTTATGCTGTTATGCTATCTGATTTATCCCTATATCTTTCAGATTGTGGATAGCGCACGAGACGCAATAGATGGAGAGATCCGGCTGATTTCCATGGTAAGTGCTATTACAGTATTAGCACTTGTAATTGCATTATATGAGAAAGATATGTTTGGAAATGTGAATATTGCTTTGCTTCGTCTGCCTGTTTTTATAGCGGGCTGTTTTTATGGCAGATCCAGTTATGAAAAAAGGGAAAGTTATTGGAAATGGTTGATTCTTTTTGCGTTATCCGGCTATTTGCTCACCATGCTTCCAAGTGGATCTCCTATTTTTGCAAGGTATGTGACCGGAATTTTTAATATCTCATGTTGTGCGGGAATTGCCTGGATCTTTTCCCAGTTATCTATGCGCCCGGTTATAAGAATACTGGAATGGTTTGGTGCTCATTCGCTGGAATTGTATCTGGTACATGTTACCATACGAAAATTTATGAAGGGAGCAGCATTTCATACATGCCATCTGCGTTACGAACTGGTGCTGGTATGCAGTTCCATTGTGATTGCATGGATACTTCAGATCCTTGTCCGGTATATAACAGATCATTTGCTTAAGGAAAAGAGGTAAGACCTATGACCCTACAGCAGTTACATCAGGTAATTACGATTGCAGAAAGCCGTTCCATGAACGAAGCATCCCGAAAATTGTTTGTTTCACAGCCCAATCTGTCTGCGGTTGTGCGCGAACTGGAAGAAGAAGCAGGAATCACCATTTTTATCCGGTCCAACCGGGGAATCGTGCTTACACCAGAGGGAGAGGAATTTATCGGATATGCCAAGCAGGTCGTGGAGCAGTATCATTTGCTGGAATCCCGTTATATTTCGTCTGCATCCAAAAAGAAATTTTCTGTGTCCATGCAGCATTATACCTTTGCGGTCAAGGCATTTGTGGAAGTGGTCAAGGCTGTCGGAATGGAAGAATATGAATTTGCCGTGCATGAGACACAGACGAATCAGGTAATCGAAAATGTGCGCAACATGAAAAGTGAGCTGGGGATTCTTTTCCTGAGCAAATTTAATGAAGCAGTACTCCAGAAACTTTTCAGGGAAAATGATGTGATTTTTGAAGAACTGTTTACCTGTGACACCTATGTATATCTGTGGAAAGGACATCCGCTGGCACAAAGGGATGTAATTTCCATGAAAGAACTGCAGGAATATCCATGTCTGGTGTTCGAACAGGGGAAAAATAATTCCTTTTATTTTGCCGAAGAGATGAAAAGTACCTATGAATATAAGAAGATGATCCATGCGGATGACCGGGCGACCATGCTGAATCTGATGGTTGGTCTGAATGGTTATACACTCTGTTCCGGGATTATCTGTGAAGAATTAAACGGAAATGATTACGCGGCAGTGCCGCTGGCAGAGAGCGAAAAGATGCGGATCGGCTATATCCGGCACAAGGGGATAAAGGTCAGTCCGATCGGAGAATTATATGTGGATATTCTGAAAAAAAGTGGGAAACCACTTTGATAAAAATAGTTTTCATCAAAAAATGCTTGTTTTGGTCATTGGAAAGGCAATTTTTTGGAGAAATTGCATAAGATAGCAGGTATAAATATAAATACACGAAAAAAAACGGTAAGAATCTGATGGAAACGGTTGCGCGATTACCGTCATTATGCAGGAAAAACCGGAGAAATGCGAAGTTTGCACAACTTTGACAGATGAGAAAAAAAGTGGCATAATCTTTTCTAAACTTGGGGATGATAATAAAAGTATGTTGTTTAAAGGTAGAAAGAGGTGTTGGATTATGTATGAAACTGTTAAAGTAATTCGGTTATCAGATATGGATGAAGTTAAGGATTTTGTACGTGCAGCGGGTGGTTGTGATTTTGATATTGATGTAAAATGTGACAGAACATTCATTGATGCAAAGTCATTGCTTGGTATGATTGGTCTTGGCGTAAAGAAGAATCTTCAGGTTTGCTACGGTGGAAAGAATGAAAACTTCGAAAACGTAGTTGCTAAATTTGCAGTGGCATAATACAATTATTATATCGTGACTATGGAACTTTAAGTCCCGCTCCGTATTCCGGAGCGGGGCTTTTTATTGTAAAATAATGGAACAAATAAAAACCCGCTTCATACAACAGGAAAATACCCGCGGGAGAAAGGAGGTGTACATGCAGGAATTACATATCTCTGTGAGAAATCTGGTAGAGTTTATTTTCCGGGCAGGAGATATCGATAATCGTGCCGGAAAGCTGGCGAGTGCAGAGGCCATGATGGAAGGCAGCCGTATCCACCGGAAAATTCAAAAAAGCATGGACACCTCCTACCAGGCGGAAGTACCGCTGAAAATTGAATGGAAAGCCAACGATTACGTACTGGTCGTGGAAGGACGTGCAGACGGAATCGTCTATGGAAAATTTCAGCCGGATCTGCCGGCTGCGACGGAGTCTGTGCTGCAACCGGAGATGGAGTTTGCGGCGGAAATCCCTCCGGAAGAAGAAATCAGCTTCATCGATGAGATCAAGGGTGTATATAGAAACGTTGCGGCAATGGAACAGCCGGTCTACGTGCATAAAGCCCAGGCAATGTGCTATGCGTATATCTATGCGAAACAGAACCGTCTGGAGCGGATCGGCGTGCAGATGACCTACTGCAATCTGGATACGGAAGAAATTCGGTATTTCCGGGAAATTTTCGATTATGAGACACTGACCGTGTGGTTTGGCCATCTGATCGAAGATTATCGGAAATGGGCGGACTGGCAGATTGCATGGAAAAAACAGCGGCAGGAGAGCATTCATGGACTGGAGTTTCCATTTCCGTACCGGGAAGGGCAAAAGAAGCTGGTTGCAGATGTTTATCGTACAATTTTGCGGGGAAAGAATCTGTTTATCGAAGCACCGACCGGTGTGGGCAAAACAATTTCCACAATCTTTCCGGCGGTAAAAGCAGTGGGAGAAGGGCTGGCAGACCGGATCTTTTATCTCACGGCAAAGACCATCACAGCAACTGTGGCAAAAGAAACGTTCGCACTGCTGGAAGAACAGGGCTATCGTGCCAAAGTGATCCAGATTACAGCAAAAGAAAAACTCTGCCTGTGTGAAGAGATGGACTGCAACCCGGTAAACTGTCCATATGCAAAGGGACATTTTGACCGGGTGAACGATGCGGTGTTTGATCTCTTGCAGAAATCCAACCTGTTTACCAGAGAGGAAGTTTTAGCGCAGGCGAAAGAATATCAGGTGTGCCCGTTTGAGATGAGTCTGGATGTGGCAACCTGGGCGGACAATATTGTCTGTGATTACAATTACGTATTCGATCCGAATGTATATCTGAAACGCTTTTTTCAGGAGGGGATAAAGGGAGACTATCTGTTCCTGGTGGATGAGGCACATAACCTCGTGGATCGCAGCAGGGAGATGTACAGTGCCGATCTGTACAAAGAAGACGTGCTTGCAGTGAAGCGGATCATGAAAGCGCACAGCCGTACGATCTGCCGTATCCTGGACAAATGCAACAAAGCCATGCTGGAAATGAAACGTGAGTGTGAGCACTACCAGATTCTGGACAGTGTGGGAACGTTGACCTTCCACCTTATGCGGCTGGCCTCCCAGATGGATGAATTTTGGGAAAAACCGCGGGAATTTCCGGAGAAGAAAACGGTGCTGGATTTTTACTTTGCGCTGCGCAATTTCCTGAATATCTATGATCTGGTGGATGACCATTACGTGATCTACAGCCAGATGACGGAGGAAGGCCAGTTCCGGATCCGGCTCTTTTGCGTAGATCCGTCGGTCAATCTGCAGAAATGCATCGATAAAAGCAATTCCACGATCTTTTTCTCCGCAACGCTCCTGCCGATCGGATACTACAAGCGGCTACTTTCCACGGACGAGGATAACTATGCCATTTATGCGCAGAGTACGTTTGCCCAGACACAGAGACTTCTCGCATTTGGCCGGGATGTGAGCACAAAATATACGCGGAGGAACAGAAAAGAATACGAAAAAATCGCGGATTATATCGGTGCAGTCACAGAAGCACAACAGGGAAATTACATGGTGTTTTTCCCGTCTTACCGGCTGATGCAGGATGTATATGAGGTCTTTGCCGGGAAGGCGGCCGATTCGTGCGAGATTCTGATGCAGCATAGTAATATGAAAGAACACGAAAGAGAAGCGTTTTTGGAAGAATTTGAAAAAGAGCGCCAGGGGACACTCGTTGCGTTCTGTGTGATGGGTGGAATTTTCGGGGAAGGCATTGATCTGAAAAACGACCGGCTGATCGGTGCCATCATCGTGGGAACCGGACTTCCGCAGGTCAGCGATGAACGTGAAATTTTAAAGAATTATTATGATGAGCGGGGATTGTCCGGATTTGACTATGCGTTCCGCTATCCGGGAATGAACAAAGTCCTGCAGGCAGCAGGGCGCGTGATCCGGACCAGCGAGGACCGCGGCGTGATCCTTCTGCTGGATGAACGTTTCCTGCAGCGCGAATACGGAGCGCTTTTTCCGAGAGAATGGGAAAAGAGAAGCGTCTGTGGTCTGCCGCAGCTGCGGGAAGAAGTGAGCCGGTTCTGGTCAGACGTCCGGGAGGAGCTTTAAAAACTCTTCGGTGGAGGCAGAAACCGGAAGGGTAGGGTTTAACGAAGCCACCAGCTGCCGCTGCGGGATCGTTTCCTGCGTGTGGACGAGAAAGAGATCCTCCGGCTTGTGTTTCAGACAAAAATCCGGGATAAAAGCAATTCCAAGACCGATGCGGGCCATGTCAATGAGCAGATCGTTGCTGCTGAGCTCTACCTGAGGCAGCAGTTCCAGCTGATGCTGCAGGAAAATGTGGTGCAGAAACTCACTCGTTGTGCTCTTGCGGTCTAACATCATGAGCGGATAGGTGCCAAGCTCCGAGAAAGGAACGATGCGGTCCGCCAGATCAAAATATGCCGGATTGGCGACGAACACATCCGAGAAAGAGCCAACCGTTTTCTGAATATAGGAAGGATTCAGATGCGGGTTTGGAAAATTTGTGATGATCAGGTCAACCCGGCGCTGCTCTAGCAGGTCTACACAGCCCATCGAACTGGCATTGGTGATTTTAATCGGAACATCCGGGAATTTCCGATGGAATTTCTGCAGATACGGCAGCAGAAAATAACGGCAGATGGTGTCGCTTGCGCCGATATGCAGTTGTCCCAGGCCCAGAGAGCCGGATTCTAAAAGTTGGCTTTCCCCACGGGAGATCAGATTCATGGCAGGTTCCACATGTTTCAGAAGCAGAGCACCGGCAGGAGTCAGCTGCACTTTTTTGGTGCTGCGGATAAAAAGCGGCTGTCCCAGCTTGCGTTCCAGTGTTTTGATAGACTGGCTTACCGCTGACTGGGAGATAAAAAGCTTCTTACTTGCATCCGAAAATGAGAGAGAGCTTGCAACATAATAGAAAACCTTGTATAATTCATAATTGATATCCATCGATCATATCCTCAGTAGTATAGTATAGTATAGGATATATTATATACCTTTCACAAAGGAGAGAAAAGGAGATTATCATGAAAAAGGGAATTTTGAAAACCTTATGCGGATTGATGGCGGCACTCATGCTGCTTGTGTTCGCAGGAACACCCGTTACAACTCAGGCAGCAAAACTGCCATATTACATTAAAATCAATCGTCAGCAGAACTGTGTGACCGTATATGCACTTGATTCCAAAGGCAAATATACCAAACCGGTCAAAGCATTTGCCTGCTCGGTCGGTGTCAACAATGCCACCCCGACAGGAACATTTTCGATTCCGGCAAAATACCGCTGGCATACACTTATGGGCGGTGTGTACGGACAGTATTGCAGCCGTATTCACGGTGGTGTGCTGTTCCACTCTGTTTTTTACAGTTCACAGGACCCGAGCAAGCTGGCATACAATTCTTATAACCGTCTGGGACAGACGGCATCCCACGGATGTGTCCGTCTGAATGTGGAAGATGCCAAGTGGATCTATGACAACTGCCCGGTAGGAACCAAAGTAACCATCTATGACAGCAAAGATCCGGGACCGCTGGGCAAACCTACCCCGATCCGTATTGATGTAAACAGTCCGTACCGCGGATGGGATCCGACCGATCCGGATCCGAGAAATCCATGGCTGAAACTCCGTCCGACGATTAAGGGAATCGCGAATAAAACCATCGAGAGAACCAATCGTAAAGTAGACCTCAAAAAGGGAGTGAAAGCTTCTGATTACAGAGGAAAGACCCTTAAATTTACCGTTTCCGGAAAAGTCAATGCGGCAAAGACCGGAAAATATAAGATTACATACACCGCAAAAGATGCCAAAGGAAGCAAGACCAAAAAGAGCATCATAATTACCGTAAAAGATACGAAAGCACCATCCATCAGCCTGAAGCGAAAGACACTGACCTACAATAAAGCCGTTTCCAAAGAAAAACTGGTTTCAGCAATTAAGGCAGATGTAGTGGCAAAAGATCTGGGCAAAAAACTTGCGTCAAAATATGTTTTCGTGGATGCCAGAGAAGCACATAAGGCAGTTACCGCTATGGAAAGAGGAACCTATGGAACTTATAGCGTGACCGTATATGCCAAAGATAAGGCAGGAAATAAATCCAGAAAGCTGAAAGTAAAGATTAATTTTGTAAATCCAAACCCGGGTACCGATCAGCCGGATCAGCCGGAACCGGACATTCCGGGCGTTGTAACGGACAGTGCAATTACCGTACAGTAATTTCATAAGAACAGGTAATAGATATCGTAAGCGATATTAATTTTACTTAATTGTCAACCCATGATACAATAACATAAAGATCAATAGAATGCCCCCGAATACAGGGGGCATTCCGTTTCGCAAAAGAAGGAGGTAAATCCAATGGGCAATGTACGTCGTGTGTACGTAGAAAAGAAACCGGATTTTGCCGTAAAGGCAAAAGAATTAAAACATGAGGTAAAGCATTATCTCGGAATCGCTGCAGATCAGGTGCGTGTTCTGATCCGTTATGATGTGGAAAATGTATCGGATGCCACTTACCAGAAGGCATTGCAGACGGTATTTTCCGAGCCACCAGTGGATGATATTTATGAGGAGAACTTTGACGCAGAAGGCGGAAACGTATTTTCCGTAGAATTCCTGCCGGGACAGTTCGACCAGAGAGCGGATTCCGCAGAGCAGTGCGTGAAGCTTTTAAATGAGGATGAGGAGCCGATCATCCGCAGCGCGACGACCTATGTGATCAAGGGTGACATCACAGAGGATGAGTTAGAGGCGATCAAAAAGTATTGTATCAATCCGGTAGATTCCCGTGAGACCGGTATGGACAAGCCGGATACCCTCGTACAGAATTTCGATGAGCCGGCAGACGTGGCAGTTTTCGACGGATTTATCGACATGGCAGAAGCACAGCTGAAGGAACTGTACAGCTCTTTAAATCTTGCCATGACCTTTAAGGATTTCTTACATATCCAGAATTACTTCAAAAATACCGAGAAGCGGAATCCGTCCGTGACAGAGATCCGCGTGCTTGATACTTACTGGAGTGACCATTGCCGTCATACCACCTTCTCGACAGAACTTAAAAATGTGAAGTTTGATGAAGGATTTTACCAGACACCAATCAAAAAGACTTACGAAGAATATCTGGATACCCACAAGAAACTGTATGCGGGACGCGATGACAAGTTTGTCTGCCTGATGGATCTGGCACTGCTTGCCATGAAACGTCTGAAAAAAGAAGGAAAACTTGCAGATCAGGAAGAATCTGACGAGATCAATGCATGTTCCATCGTGGTACCGGTGGAAGTAGATGGAAAAACAGAGGAGTGGCTTGTAAACTTTAAGAATGAGACACATAACCATCCGACCGAGATTGAGCCGTTCGGTGGTGCTGCTACCTGTTTAGGCGGAGCCATCCGTGATCCGCTTTCCGGAAGAACTTATGTGTATCAGGCAATGCGTGTGACCGGAGCCGCAGATCCGACCGTATCCGTAAAAGATACGATTGAGGGTAAGCTGCCACAGAAGAAGATCGTGCGCGAGGCAGCCAGAGGTTACAGCTCTTATGGAAATCAGATCGGACTGGCAACCGGATATGTCAAAGAAGTTTACCATCCGGATTATGTAGCAAAACGTATGGAGATCGGTGCTGTCATGGGCGCCGCACCGAGACGTGCCGTACAGAGACTGACCTCTGATCCGGGAGATAAGATTATCCTTCTGGGCGGACGTACCGGACGTGACGGTATCGGTGGAGCAACCGGATCTTCCAAGGCACATAACACACAGTCTACGTCTGTATGTGGTGCCGAGGTACAGAAAGGTAATGCACCGACTGAGCGTAAACTGCAGCGCCTGTTCCGCAGAGAAGAAGTCAGCCATATTATCAAAAAATGTAACGATTTCGGTGCCGGCGGTGTATCGGTAGCCATCGGTGAGCTTGCAGACGGACTGCGCGTGAATCTGGATAAAGTACCGAAGAAATATGCTGGTCTGGATGGAACGGAGATTGCAATCTCCGAGTCCCAGGAGCGTATGGCAGTGGTTGTCGCTCCGCAGGATGTCGAGCAGTTCCTTGCTTATGCAAAAGAAGAAAACCTTGAAGCAACCGAGGTGGCAGTTGTTACCGAGGAGCCGAGACTGATCTTAGAGTGGAGAGGAAAAGACATTGTCAATATTTCCCGTGCATTCCTCGATACCAACGGTGCGCATCAGGAAGCAGATGTCGAAGTCGAGATGCCAAAAGAGGAAGACAACTTCTTTAAAAAGATCGAACTTCCGAAAGTTGCAGATGCATTACAGAAAAACGACAACAAATCAGCATGGCTTGCCATGCTTGCGGATCTTAATGTATGTTCCCAGAAGGGACTTGTCGAGATGTTTGACGGTTCCATCGGTGCGGGAAGTGTCTACATGCCATACGGCGGCCGCTATCAGCTGACCGAGACACAGAGCATGGTTGCCAAACTTCCGGTTCTGAAAGGAAAATGCGATACCGTAACCATGATGTCCTACGGATTTGATCCGTACTTATCCTCCTGGAGTCCATACCACGGATCGGTATATGCCGTACTGGAATCCCTTTCCCGTATCGTGACCGCCGGTGGTGACTACAGGAAAGTACGCTTCACCTTCCAGGAGTATTTCCGCAGAATGAACGAAGATCCAAAGAGATGGAGCCAGCCGTTTGCAGCACTGCTCGGTGCATTTGACGCACAGATCGGTTTTGGACTGCCGTCCATCGGTGGAAAAGATTCCATGTCCGGAACCTTTAACGATATTGACGTGCCTCCGACACTGGTTTCTTTCGCAGTCGATGTGGCAAGAGAAAAAGATGTCATCACACCGGAACTGAAAGAAGCAGGAGATAAGCTGGTACTCTTTACGATCGAAAAGAACGCGTATGATCTGCCGGTATATGAGCAGGTGATGAAACTGTATGACAAGATTCATGAGCTGATCGGCAAGGGAGCAATTCGCAGTGCCTATGCACTGGACGGAAAAGGTCTGGCAGCAGCAGTCAGTAAGATGGCATTCGGTAACAAATTAGGTGTAACCATCGCCGATGATGTGACTGCAGAAACCTTATTTGCGCCGGGATTCGGTAATATTGTTGCAGAAGTAAAAGAAGAGTTTCTTCCTATTATAAAAGAAGCATCCGCAGTCGTTATCGGAGAAGTGAACGACGCACAGAAATTCGTATACAAAGAAATGGAGCTTTCCATGGATGAAGCACTCGATGCATGGCAGGGAACACTCGAGCGTGTATTCCCAACCCGCGCGACCGAGGATAAAGAAAAAGTACAGAGTGATGTATACGATACAAAGAACATCTATGTATGCAGAAACAAGGTCGCAAAGCCGACCGTATTCATTCCGGTATTCCCTGGAACAAACTGTGAGTACGACAGTGCGAAAGCGTTTGAGCGTGCAGGTGCCAATACAATTGTAAAAGTATTCAAGAATTTGAGTGCAGCAGACATCCGTGATTCTGTCGATGAATTTGTCAAGGCAATCAACCAGTCACAGATCATCATGTTCCCTGGTGGATTCTCCGCAGGAGATGAACCAGAAGGATCTGCAAAGTTCTTTGCAACAGCATTCCGGAATGCAAAGATGACAGAGGCAGTAGGCAGACTGCTGTCAGAACGTGACGGACTGGCACTTGGTATCTGCAACGGATTCCAGGCACTGATCAAACTGGGACTTGTTCCTTACGGACAGATTCAGGCGCAGAGTGCAGATTCGCCGACACTGACCTACAACACCATCAACCGCCACATCAGCAAGATGGTATATACCAGGGTTGTGACAAACAAATCCCCATGGCTGCAGCAGGCAAAGCTTGGTGCAACATACTGCAACCCGGCATCCCATGGAGAGGGACGTTTCGTAGCTCCGAAGGAATGGCTGGACAAGCTTTTTGCAAACGGACAGGTTGCCACCCAGTATGTCAATGAAGCCGGCGAGCCAACCATGGATGAAGAGTGGAATGTCAATGGTTCGTACATGGCGATCGAGGGTATCACCAGTCCGGATGGACGTGTACTCGGAAAGATGGCACACAGCGAGCGCCGCGGTGAGGCCGTTGCCATGAACATCTACGGAGAGCAGGATATGAAGATCTTCGAATCCGGAGTTGCTTACTTTAAATAGAATTGTTTATCTTCACGCGTAGTTTCACTCGAACTACGCGTGAAATAGTTTTAATAATAGAAAAAAGTGAAAAAACTCTTAAATGCTTAAGAAAATATTAAAGAATTTTTTCAATAAAATGTAATTTTGGTGTTGCAAAGATACAATACTTGGTGTATGATTGTCACGTAGAGTAGTTAAAAGAGTACTATAAATAGTACGACAAGTGATGAACTACTATCGAGGCTATGGAAACTGGAACTTGTTCCAGACAGACCTTACAATTACAGATACATATTAGAAATATAAGTCATCGGAACCTCAGCTTGCTGATCTTGATGCTGGACAATCAACGTTGATATCACACTCTACGCCGACGTCTGATGTACGAAAGTTTCTGGTCATTTATGATTTGTGTGTCTGTAGATGAAACTGACGATGGACTTAACAGTAAGACCGAGGAAGGTCAGTGGAGGCAATTAGCGAGAACATTGGATTGGAAAAATCGTCCGCAGCGGTTTGGAAGAGAAGATGAAGGAACTTAAACGTGCAGGGTTAAACGAGTAGAAGAGATGGAAGTTAGTCAAAAAGAAAGAGAGGAAAAAACATGAAATCAAGCAAAAAAGTGTTAGCTTTTGCTCTCGCTGCAGCTATGGTTGTAACAGCAGTTCCTGCTACAAACGCACAGGCAGCTTCTACAGCAAAGCTTAGCGCAAAAAAAGCCACAGTTTATTCTGAGGGCTACAAGACAGTTACAGTTAAAACTCCAAAGTCTTGGAAGTCTGTTAAAGTAACTGCAACAAGCAACAAGAAGTCTGTTGCAAAAGTTAAGAAGACAGCAGCAAAGAAGATCAAGGTTACAGGTGTTAAGCCAGGTACCGCTAAAGTTACGGTTAAGGTAACTTACAAGACTTCTACAAAGAAGAGTGCTAAGACAAAGACAAAGAAACTTACTTACACAATGAAAGTTGCTAAGGCAAGTGTTGCTTTATCTGGAGATTCAGCAGTAGCAGTTGGAAGCACAACTAAGTTAACAACAACTAAGAAGGCTTCATCAAGAGCTAAGATCACTTACACATCCAGTGATGAAACAATCGCAACAGTTTCTGAAGACGGAACTGTAAAGGGTGTTAAGGCTGGTAAGGCTACAATCAAAGCTACACTTAAGATTGGTAAAGATACAGCTACCGCTACTCAGGAAGTAGAAGTAAAGAACTATGTTCTTTCTACAGTAGCACAGAACAAGTTAACAGAGCTTACAGCTACTGTCGCTGGTGATACAAAGAACCTTAAGGCTTCTGATTTCACAGTAAAGAGTGAAGCAACAAACGTTGTTTACCCAGTATCTAAGGTAACAGTTGATTCTAAGGACGCTTCTAAGGTTACATTAACTCTGTTCAGTGAGTTAAAGGATGCAGCTACATATGATGTAACTCTTGATGGAATCACAAAGACATTCGTAGCTTCTGACGGAAAGGTTGCTTCTATCGCACTTGATAAAGCTACAATCCCATATGCTACTGAGACAGAAGTTAAGTTAGTATCTAAGGATGCTAATGGTGTTGTTGTAAAAGAACTTAAGTATGGCGAAGCTGATGCTAACTATGATTTTACAATCAATACAAACGGAAACGGTTATACAAACGGTTCTAAGTTATACTTAAACAAAGTTGGCGATACAGCTACAGCTGAGATCACATACAAGACAGGTAAGTATGACCAGAATGGTAAGCCAGAAGGAAACATTGGACCAAACAAGGTTACAATTACTGCTTCTGCTCAGTCTGAGATCAACAACTTTGCTGTAAGAATTGATGATTCTGCAAAGAAGTTTGACAAGGCTAAAGATACAAATAAGATTGCTGTAAATGAGACAAAGGCTGCAATGTTCAAGATTCAGAATGCTGATAATCAGGAAATTTCAGACTACAGCAAGTATACATTTGAGTCATCTGACAAGTCTGTATTAATGCTTGCTGATAACAAAGTAAGTGCTACTTATAATTCTATCGAAATTACAGCATTAAAGAATGGTACAGCATATATCCTCGTTAAAAAGGATGACAAAGTTGTTGGTTCTGTTGCAATTGACATTGTAGCTGAAAGAGCTGTTGCAACTCTCGAGTTAGATAAGTATGATGTAACACTTTCTAAAAATTTAGCATCAGATTCCAAAACTGTAAATGTTACATTAAAAGATCAGTATGGTGATAAATGGTCAGGGGATTATAACCTCAACATTGAGTGCCTTTCTACTGATGCAAAAGATTCTAATAATAAAACTTTAGCTGCAAAAGATGTTAATGGTGTTACCTATTACAATACAGTAGCTAAGACAGACAAGAAAGTAACATTTGTTAACAGTGCTGCAAAGGGAAATTATGTATATAAGATCTCTTACAAGAAAGATAATAAGGAAATCGCTGCAAAGACTGTAAGCGTAGCTGTAAAGCAGACAGATTCTACTAAGATTTCTGCATATCGTCTTGATGTTGATAATAGCAATGTTGATATGAAAGTTGACAACGACAACAAGGATACAAAGACAATTAACGTCAAAATGATCGGAGTTGCTGACGGTGTAGATAAGACAGTTGTTTCAGATGCTAAGTATACTGTAAAGAAAGCTGATGGAACTGTAATCTTCGCAGGAACAAAAGATGCTAAAACTACAACAAATGATGCTATTACTGTTAATGCCGATGGTGTTTTAGCGGTTACTCCAGTTAAGGTTACTACTACCAGTGGTTCTGCAATTGCTAAAAAACAGCTTGATGCAGGAACATATACTGTTATTGCTGAAAAAGAAGTTACAGAGAATACAAGTACTAAGACAGTTACAATTTCTACACAGTTTACACTTTCTGATTCTCAGGCTAAGGCCGAAGTTGAAGTAAAGAATGAAAAAGTAGATGCCAATACTGTTGGTAGCATGTTAGCAGATGCCATTATTGTAACATTTGATGGTAAGACTTACACATCTGTTTCAGGTATTACTGATAAAGATGGTGCATTAGAAATTGGTGAAGTAAAAGTTAAGAAGAATTCAACTGGAAGTACAGAGCTTACAGGCGCTGATATTTCTGTTGCTTCTGGAGACTACTTCAACGTTACTAAGTTAACAGTAAAAGTTCAGGTTGCTGATGGTGTATATACATTCGTTTCAGTATCTGTACCAGGTGCTATTACTGCTAAATAGTTTAGATTGAATTAAATTTTATTCATCTAACTTTAAAACCCCAGACGATTTTCGTCTGGGGTTTTCTATAAAATCCCAATTATAATTTTACTCGTTCACCGGAAATTTCAATATTCGTATTTCTTAAATCCGCCTTTCCACCAGATATAGAATTTTTCTTAACCGGAAATACGCATGGTATTTTCCGCGGAAGTGTTGGAAATACTGGGTTTGTGAAAATAAATGGAGGTAATATTAGCGCTACAAGTAACACACAATTAACACATAAGAAACAGATAAGTGACAAATTGTTTCAGTTGTAATCCTTGTGCCATATGCTATAATATAGGTAGATAAACAAAGGATTTTAACGAAAGGAATCCCGACGGTCAATGACAAAAACAAATGATGACATTCATGTAAATAAAAAATACAAGGATACCGTATTTCGGAAACTGTTTGGTGAAAACGGGGAAAATGCATTGAGTCTTTATAATGCGGTAAATCATACCTCATATACCGATCCGGATGATCTGGAGTACACAACTCTGGAAGATGTCATTTACATGAAATACAAAAATGATGTTTCGTTTCTGATTGACAAAACATTGAGTCTTTACGAACATCAGAGTTCCTATAACCCGAATATGCCGCTCCGGGGATTTTTGTATTATGCGGATCTGTACCGGAAACTGATTCACCGTTCCGAGCGGCTGTACAGCAAGCATTTGTTGAAAATCCCACGCCCCCACTACATTGTATTTTATAATGGAAGTGAAAAGGACATGGAGGAAGAACGAAGGACTCTGCGGTTATCGGATGCCTTTGAAACAGATACCGGAGCTGGTGAATATGAATGGACAGCCACAATGATCAACATAAACAGTGGGAAAAATCAGTCCATCATGGACAGCTGCCACGTACTGTATGAATACGCGGTCTTTGTTGCAAAAATCAAAAGATACCGGGATTCCATGGAATTAAAAGAAGCCATTGATCTTGCCGTCAGGGAATGCATAGAGGAAAATATTCTCAGAGATTTTTTGGAACAGCATCGCAGGGAGGTGACAAACTATAAATAGTCAAGAGTTTTTGAAAAATTTTGTGCAATAAAAAAGGGTAACTTTAATAGACCATCTGAAAATAACGTATTTCAGATGGAGCAGATAAATATATAGGGAAGAGATTAACGTATTTTCTGAGCGTTAAAGTCTACATCCTGCCTCTCCAATGCATAGATGACTCTAATCAGTTTTTTTGCAACGTGAGTAATAGCTACCCGGTGTTTTTTGCCTTCTGCCCGTTTCTTTGCGTAATAGGTTGCAAAGGTTAAGTCAAAACGGATTAAAGGAAGGCAAGCATTAAGAAGAACGTAACGCAGTTGAGAAGAACCATGTTTTACCATTCGGCCACCATGAGACTCAGTGCCGGAGTCATTTATTCCTGGTTCAATTCCAGCAAACGCAAGCATCTGACTTGGGTTTGAAAAGTTTGATATGTCGCCATATTCTGCATAAATAACAGCTGCTGAAATAGGACCGATACCAGGGATGGACATATAGTGAGGATGTACTTCTTCAATAAGTCTAGTAATCTCGGCTTCAAGATTTTTTATTTCCTTGCAGAGAGAGTTGTATAGGGTCAGTAAACTGTTTAATTCAATGTCAAAGATAGAATTATTGACACCAACTGTGTTAGCAGCTAATTCTTTCAAATGAAGGAACTGTTGTATAGAAAATTTACCTCTTGAAATACAACGTAGTTTGTCATAAGATGCAGAATTCATATGAGCCATTTTTTCAGCAGAACCATAGTTCTCAAGGAGATAGATAGCAGTTTTGGAAAGCCGTTCATTGAAAAAAGGTTTAAATTCCGGAAAGGTATGATCTAAAACATTTGTTATCTTCACAAGATAAAAAGAACGTTGACGAATTAATCTATCTCGCAAACGTGTTAGTGACTTCAAGGAATAAGCGTGGTAAAATCCTTTTGAATGGGGTTTGTACTCAACAGTCATTAACCACCGAGCTATTGATTCACAGTCAACAGAATCGGTTTTGGTTCGCCTTAAAGTAGTTGATTTTTTGTATTCCTTGATGAGAACTGGATTAACTTCCATAAAGCTGTGGTTGGCATTTTCAAGGAAAAGTTCAAGATTGAGGGCATAATGGGCAGTTGATTCAAACCCTATTTTTATATCCT
>ENA-OPWR01001682-OPWR01001682.1-human-gut-metagenome-genome-assembly--contig:-NODE-1682-length-16358-cov-2.540330_pt1 | contig 16358 bp, 18 predicted proteins | sample MGYA00241507_ERZ502006 | MGnify/ENA primary metagenome ERZ502006 (study PRJEB25962, sample SAMEA2043041) | human gut metagenome | biome: human gut; feature: human-associated habitat; material: faeces...
ATAAAATAAATAATTATAATATAGAAAACGCTCAATTATCAAAAATTTTATATTATGATAATAAAATTAAATTATATTTTATTTTAAACTCTCAATTATATTGTTATCAATATAATTATAGTGAAATAGAACATAAAATAAATAATTTAGAAATATTTTTATATGATATTCAAGCTCAAGTTAATAATTTAATAGATATTTATTGGTTAGAAAAAGAAAATATAATATCTATTATTTATAAAGATTATAAAGAAGATTATTATTATACAGTTTTATTTGATGAAAATAAAAAAGAGATTATAGATAAAGTTATTTTATTAGAAATAGATAATAAAAACTATCAATTTCATAAAAATAATATTAGTTATTTAGATAATCAAAGTATAATAAATTATAATTTTCTTTTAAATCAAGCAGAATATCAAGTAACTAAATTAAAATATCCAGAAGATAAAGCAATTGGAATAATAGATTTAATAACTAAAAATAATATAATTCGTGTATATGAACCAAAAAAGGAGGATAAAAAATAATGACAACTATTTTAACAAGAGAAGATAATGTTATTATTCATATGACAACTGGAATGGTACTTGAAGAAGATGGAATGTATATTTCAGTTGATGAACAATTAAAAATTCCTCAAAAGATTGCTGCTCATAAATATGAAGTAGAAATTGTCCCAGAAGAAGTAACTGCAATAAAATATTGCTATAAAGATGGTACTTTTTCATTAAATCCAAATTATAGAGAATTTTATTCTGATGAAGAAAGAATTTCAGCATTAGAAGATGTTGTAAATATGTTGTTAGGATTTTAAGGAGGATTATAAATGAGTGAAGGATTAAAAAAATATTTAAAAATACAAATTGAAACAGGTAAATTAACAAAAGAAACTGTAATTACTAAATATCCAGAAATGGAAGAATATTTAGCTTAGGTCTATATAAAACATATAGACCTTCTTTTTTTATGGACTAATTTTTATCATCTTTTAAATAAAAAAATAATATAAAAATAGTAAATAAAGGGAGGTCATTATACATGCCAGAATTATTAAAAGAATTTTCTTTAACAGAAATAATTACTTTTATTGTTTTATTAGCCTTTGCTATAAAAGGCATTATTACTTTTATAGATTGGGCAAAGAATAGATTAGAGCAATTTTTTAAAGAAGAAAATATGCCTGAAGAAAATGCAAAAGCATTAAATGACCATATTGAAAATAGCAATATGAGAATAGATGAAATTGTCAAACAACAAAATGATATGATGAATGAAATATTAAGATTGAAAGTTGCAATAGATTTATTAATTGATTCAGATAAAGATAGTATAAAGTCATGGATAACTATGCAACATCATCATTTTTGTTATGATTTAAAATATATAGACGATTATAGTTTAGATTGCATTGAAAGAAGGTATGCTCATTATAAAGATGAAGGCGGAAATTCTTTTATAGGAGATTTAATGAAAGAATTAAGACAGCTTCCAAAAATATCTGTTATTTCTCAATTAGAGGAAGAAGAGAATAATAAAAAATAAGAGAAAAAAGGAGAGAGAAAAATATATGGCAATATTAAATAATTTATATCCACCAATTGTGGATACTTATGCACCAGCTTTTTTAGTTGATAGTGCAAGTTCATCAAAAAATACTTGTAGAATATATTTTTCTATTTCATTATACAATAGCTATTCAGATATTAAAAATGCTCAAATAACTATATGTGACCAAAATACAAATGTATCTGTTTTAAATGAAGATAAATATCCTAGCGATATTATGCTTACTAATATTTATGAGGACAGAGAAAGAAAATCCGATGATAAATATTATGTGGAAATTAAAAAATCAGATATGGTAAATGAAACATTTGAAATAAATCAATATTATAAAGTACAAATTAGATTTACTTCTAAGGATGCGGCGGCGGTTAGTATGACAACACCGCAAGCTATAGATAGTTGGCTTGCCGCAAATTTATCTTATTTTTCAGAATGGTCAACAGTTTGTTTAGTAAGAGGAATAAGTACCCCAAGTATTTCAATACCTGGATTTGAAGATCCTGTTTTAGGATATACTGTACTTACAACAGATTTGGTTACTGTAGCTGGAAAGGTTACTTTTTTAAATAAGAATGAAACAGAAACATTAAAAAGTTATAGAGTTTTACTATATAATGAATTAGATGAATTGCTATCTGATAATGGATTAATATATACAAATAATTATGTTAATGTAAACGAAATAAATTATACTTTTAAATATATATTTGCTGATGGCGAATTATACAAAATGACAATAGAGTATACAACAAATAATTTATATACTGATTCAGTTAATTATACATTTATGGTACTTTTAGGTAGCGCCGGCCGCATGGATGTAACACTTTATCCTATTGAAGATGTAGAAAATGGAAGAATAGGAATAAATATAAAGAGTAATACAACAGAAAGATACACTGGAAACTTAACAATAAGAAGAACTTCTAGTGAAACAAATTTTACTCAATGGGAAGATACATATACACTTTCTATTGAAAATCAAATTTTTGATTTTGTTTGGTATGATTCTACTGTTACAAGTGGAGTGTGGTATAAATATTGTGTTCAAGAAAGAGACAGTTATGGGAATAGAGGTGTTATTACAGAATTAAAAAATCCTGTAATGATAGTTTTTAACCATATGTATTTAACTACAGGAGGAAAACAATTAAATATTAAATTCAATCCTCAAGTAAGTAGTTTTAAATATGTTGTATCTGAAAGTACAACTACAACAATAGGTTCTAAATATCCTTTTATAAAAAGAAATGGATATACTTATTATAGACAATTTCCAATAAGTGGATTAATATCTTTTTTAGCTGACACTGATGGATTGTTAACAACCAAAGAAGAGATATATGAAGATTCTGTGGATTTATATAATGATTATAATGAAGAAAATAAAATAACAGTTTTAAATGATTATACTTATGAAAGAGAGTTTAGAGAAGTTGTTATGGACTTTCTTTATAAAAATGATGTAAAATTATTTCGTTCTCCTACAGAGGGAAATATATTAGTCAAATTAACAGATATTAATTTTACTCCAAATCAAACTTTAGGAAGAATGTTATATACTTTTTCATGTACCGCAAATGAAGTAGCAGACTTTACAATAGAAAATTGTAATTATTATAATATTCAATCATTAGGTGAAATAGATACAGAATTAGCATATACAGAAGAATTTATTGGTCAAATAAATGAAGTGGTGCCTGCAGGAGAAGATATTTTAAGTATTTTACAAGATAAATATAATAAATTGATGCAAGAAGGATTTATTTGTAAAGTAGAATATTTAGACTTTTTAAGAATAGAAATGGAGCAAGATCCATATTTAATTAAAGAAGGCGCAGATGGTCCTTATATTATAGATGACGATTATCCAGATGTAGATGAACAACCAGCTTCCGCATACTTGGGATATATTGTAAACATAAATGGAGAACCTTTTGTAATTAATAAAGAAGGAATATATGAATTAAAAGATGAGGAAGTGAAAATTACATCTTTAACATTTCCTGTTGATACTCAAGTTAATATGAGTTATCATGTATCAATCAGTCAAACAGAAGATAAAACTGAATTACCTAAGACTATTGAATATAGTCAAAAAGTTGGTCAAGTCTGGGGAGCTTTTGATTATAGAGATTCAATTTTCCAACAAATTTGGAATAAGTATTATGAACAATATTCTACTTATATTCAATCGTTAATTTCATTAAGTGGAATAAAAATTGAAGCAGAACCAGGTACAGTTGTATATGTTGCTGAAACAAGAGAAACTAGTTTTGAAAAACATATTATTGGTGAAACATGTACTTTAAGCTTTGAAGATGAAGACTCTATTATTATAGGATTATATTTTGCTGGAATTCATTTTGATGAAGCTACTGATTATGAAAAATCAAGAGATTTGCTTCCTAATTATAGATATATAGATACTGGAATAACAGTTGATTCATTAGATGATATAATTTCACCTATAAAAAATGGAGTTTATATTTTAAATAACAATAATTCAATAACAGATAATAATTTAATAACGATAGATAAAATTCAAGAGGCTAAAAATGATGCTTACTCTCGTTTATTAACCAAAGCTTATGATGATAAATTTATAAGCACCCTTTCTGAAGATTTGAGCGAAAATAAATATATATGGTATAATGATAAATGGTGGTTATTTACTGATAGTCATGATTTATTATGTCCGGTAGAAGCACTAATAGATTATACCTGTGAACTTTCTAAGGGGTGGTATGAAGAGTGAGAGAGAATTATGAATATTTAAGAGATAGTGATTTTTTAGAGTTTTTTGACAAAGAACATTTAAAAGAACAGTATGCAAAAATTACTATTTTAGATTGGTTAGAAAATCCAATACAAGATATACAAGGTATAGTTACAGGTGGAACTATTACAATAGATGGTAATTCTTCAATAAGAAGAACCTGTAACCTATCTGTCTTTGTTAATGAAGATGATTATTCAAGAGTATTAAATGTAGATAATTTAATTTCTATAAATAAAAAAGTTAGATTAGAAATTGGTTTTAAAAATAATACAGATAAATATACCCAATATGATATGATATGGTTTCCACAAGGAATATTTGTAGTTATTACACCAAGTATTTCTCATAGTACATCTGGAACATCAATTTCACTTCAATTAAAAGATAAAATGTGTTTATTAAATGGGGAGTGCGGCGGTACGATCCCCGCATCGACGCAATTTGATGAGTATGAGACTATTGATGAAAATGGAAATTGGGTCATTAAAAAACCCGTTCTTTATCAAATTATTACTGAAGTTGTTAATCATTTTGGAGGAGAGCAACTTGGAAAAATACTTATAAGTGATTTAGACACTAGAGTAAAACAAGTTATGAAATGGACAGGAAATACTCCAGTATATTTAATTAATAGAGATGGTTCTTATACTATGACAACTAATTATTCAGAAGCGCATGGAAATGCTTATCAGTCTTTTGAATATGGTGAAGATATTGGATTTATATATACTGATTTTATATATCCTAATGAACTTATAGGAGATGCGGGTTCAACTGTATGCACTATATTAGATAAAATAAAAAGTTTGTTAGGTAATTATGAATATTTTTATGATATTGATGGAAATTTTCATTTTCAAGAGATTAAAAATTATTTAAATACTTCTCATGCTACTGTAGAATTAGAAAAATTAACTAAAGATGATTATATAGTAGATATGAGCAAAGGAAAAACTGTTTACACTTTTGACAACAGTAATTTAATAACTTCCTATTCAAATAATCCTCAATATAATATGATTAAAAATGATTTTGTTGTATGGGGAATTAGAGAAAATGCAAATGGAAATGAGGTTCCAATAAGATATCATTTAGCAATAGATAAAAAGCCTAAAATAGGTAATACATATGAATGCTTTTTTTATGAAGATCCAGATGATGGATTAACAAAAGCAAAGAGACCTATTATATATAGAAATTTTGATGAAATTCAAAAAACACCCGGCACAGTAGGGACTTTTTATATGGCAGAAGATACGGGTACAATCTATATATGGAAAGATGGAAATTATGTTCCCTATACGATAGGAATGACTAAAGTAAAAACAACAGATTGGAGAACTGAATTATATCTACAAGGAGTTCAAGCTGAACCTTTAGGAACTGAATCTAATTATTATTATACAGAACTATTAAATGAATGGCCTAAATTATATGATATAAGAAAAAGTACTGAAACAGAAAATGGAGAAACAGTTTATACAGGGGGCTATTATGATGAAGTTTTAAAAACACCAAGTGATATAGATTTTTATTTAGATTTTATTGATTCAAGTGCAGCGATATCGCAGTTTAGCATTTCTAATATCGGTCGCCGCACAATAGTAGAAAATGATAATGATATTAATTGTGTTTTTGAACCAGATATACCAGATTTTGTATTAATTGAATTAGGTCAAGATGATACAGATGAAAAACGTCATGAATGTGAAGATAAGGGTCAGAATTATATTCAAGTAGATTCTTCAATTTATAGTATGTTAGCTCAAGGAGGAAGTAAAAATTCTGCATATGTTAGAGTAAGAGAACTATTATATCAATACACAAGTTATAATGAGAGTATTACTTTGCAGGCAATTCCAATATATCATTTAGAGCCTAATATTAGAATTGGAGTAAGAGATATTGAGAGTAGTATATTTGGTGATTATATGATTTCTACAATTTCTATTCCTCTTGATATAAGTGGAACAATGACTATTTCCGCAACAAGAGCTTTAGAAAGATTATAAAATGAAAAGGAGAGTAAAGGATGAGTTATAATTTTGGTCAATATAGAAGAAGACAAAGTGATGAATATTCTACATCATTAGACTTCGTATTAGATACAATTAAAGAAGAATCTCCTTTATCTGCAGCTGTTGTTTTTAATGAAAAAGTAATTGATTTATCTGGAGATAATGTTTTACAATTTGTAGATAGTACAAATACAAAAAGAAGAAATTATTATTTAAAATTTAAAGTATATAAAATGTGGGATACTGCACAAGTTATTACGGTTAAATTAATAAATACTTTAAAAATGACAGATAATGTTCAAACTTTAACAACTTTTACTGTTGATAAGGGATATGAAAGTGATTATGCTGTTTTTGATATAGTAATTCCTCCTAATGCTATTTATAATCAAATTCAATTTTACTTAAATAGAATTGTAGATGATTATAATCAATTGAATGAAGATGGTACTTATGGAAGAATTATTAATATTGAAATAGATAGATTAGAAGAAATAAATAATGTGGTAGATATTATTAATTCTGCTATTGATAATAAAGGTCAATTAAAACAAATTGGCGTTCAAGGTCCTCCAGGATTACAAATGTGTATAGATGGAGAAGGAATTAAGATTGGTAGAAGTGGTTTATATGAAATCAATAATGGAGTTGTAGTAAAATTTATTGGTTTTGTTGTAGAACCAAACGATAATAAATATTTTATATTAGATTATCAATATTAAAAGAAGGAGGCACAAAATGGAATATAGTAGTTTCTATGGAGGAAGACGAGGTGCTTCCTTCGTTATAGTAAAAAGATATAGAGTAATATATCCAGATGACAAAAGAATAGATTCTATGATCAGAATTGATTTAGAATTAGATGAGGGCGCAGAAATTACAGAAGAACAAAGAACCCAATGGTTATCTGAATATTGTATGGTTTATTGTTTTAAACAAGCTGGAGCTTATAAAACAGTAAATTATGATGAATATGTTATTATAGATACAGTTAATAAAAATGATAAAGATAATGGTAAAATTTATCGTAGAGGTTATGAATATAATAATGATATGGGTGGAGCTATTTATATTGGTCAAATTGTTGGACCTGCAGGAATGGCCCCTCACGTAGAAATGACAACAATAGAAGAAGTTAATAAGTTAGCTTCTGATGAAAATTTAAGTATAGTGGATGTTAATGGAGAACATTTATATAGAAAAACAGAAGGTGAATATGCTCCTACAGAAAATTTAGTTCCAGGTCAATATTATGATGAAGATGGTACAGAAAAATTTAACGATAGTATTAAATTTGCTGCCTGCTCTGTTAGAGATGCAAATTCACATTTAACAACTGCTTATATAGGTTTTATCATTCCATATCCAGTATTACAATATACTGCGGAATCAGTAAGCCCATATTATCACAGATCGGATGCTGAAAATCAAGAAATGGAAAATTGGGATGAAACTGGTGATACAACAGATTTTAATAATGATAAGTTAGTAGTTAGAACAGATGATTTATCACATCCTTTCTTTAGTAGATGGAACATTAGTGTACCTAAAGGAAAACAAGGAGATACTTTAAAGAATTTTAGAATTACAACAGTTGCCGCAGAAGATAGCAAAGATATAAAACTTCAAAATTATGAAGGTATAGAAGACGATAGAAATACAACAGATGTTAATAAAAGACAGATATTAGTATATGATTACTATACTTATGGAAGAGATGCGGGCGGAGATCCAGTTGCATTATATTTAGGTGATTATAATGTAATAGATAATTTTAGAATAGATGATGATGGAACTGTTACTATTGATTATTCTCATGATGATCAAGATGTTTATCCAAACTTATTTAAATGGATAAAATCAATTTCTTTAAATGAGGATACAGGATTATTTGAAATTATCTTTAATTATGATGAAGAACAAGATGGAACTCCAACTAAAATAAGTCAATACTTAACTTGGTTAAAAGATATGGATGTTCAAGAGGATGGAACTATAGCATGGACATATACAACTCCAGAAGATGATAGAACATATCCTCAATATTTAAAGTGGATAAAACAAGTTCAATTAAATGCGGAAACAGGTTTATTTGAAATAGACTTCAATTATGAAACTGAACCAGAAGGAAAAACTGATATGGATGGAACTGATATATCAGGACAGCCAACTCATTATGAGATGTCTTTACAGTGGGTAAAAGATGTTTTAATTAATGAATATGGTACTATTACATTTGATTATACAAATAAAGAAGATACTATTTATAAGAATTATATGAAATGGATAAAAACAGTTTCTTTAAATACAGATACTGGTTTGTTTGAAGTTGAATTTAATTATGATAAAACAAGAGATGGAGAAGAATTAGCAAAAGAAGATACTAAATATTCTACGTATTTAAGATACATTAAAAATGTTCAAATAGATGAAGATGGAACAATACATTTTGAATACACACATGGAGATGAACAAGTTTTTGATAAATATTTAAAGACTATTGATACAATAACATTAAATCCAGAGAATGGTCACTTTGAAATTATTTATAATCAAGAAACTGATGCAGAGGGTCAGCCAACAAAATATGAAGTTGATTTAAGATGGGTAAATGAAGTTACTGTTGATGAATATGGAACAATAAAATTTGATTATACCAATGGTGAAGATACTGTTTATGAAAATTATATAAAAACAATTAAAAGTGTCACATTAGATAGTGTAACTGGACATTTTGAAATTATATATAATTATGATGAAGATAGTGAAGGTAATCCAACAAAATACGAAGCAGATTTAAAATGGGTTAATGGCATAGAATTTGCAGAAGATGGAACTGTTACAATAACATACACAAATGGAGATAAAACTCCAATTACTCAAAAAATTAAATGGGTTACAGAAAGTGTAATGTCACCAGATGGAACTTTAACATTCTCTTACAATGATGGAACATCAGATACTTATGAGAAAGAAATTCAATGGATAACAGATATTAATTTAGATAATACAGGTGTATTTACTGTTAAATATAACAATGGTGCGGCAGACTTTACTAAGACGCTTAAATGGCCAGTATCAATAAGTGTTAACACTGGTACTGAAGAAGGAGAAGGAGACCAAAAAATTAATATCTCTTATACAGATGGAACAGATGAGGAAATAGGAAACGCTATTAACTATATAATGAGAACAGTAATTTCTCCAGATTATCATTTATTAGTTTTATATAGCGATCCAGCAAGAAGACAATCTATAAAAGACCAAGGATTAAATGCAAGTTATGATAATAGAGATGACTGGTATGATTTAGGATATATAGGACAAGGAACTGTTGGAGCTATAGTTGGTAAAGAAAGCGATGCGGGAGCGGCCGCATTAGCTGAAACATTGCCTCCTTATAGTGCTTGGTTTATTGTAGAGGAGGATAATTAATGGGAACAAATTATTATCAAAGTCAACTTATTGGTCCTTTTTCCACTACAGATGAAATTATGAATAAAATTAGAGAAAATGCTGCCGTTGAATTTAGTCATGTTTCTCATTTAGGGATTCAAACTGATGTTAGAAATTTTGTGATTATAAATGGAGAAGAGGTTGAAATTGGAAAAACAGGTATTTATGAAATAGGAAATACTGAGATAACCTCAATTAGATTTAAACAAGATGTAGATAAAAATACAATTATAGATTATACTATTGAAATAGTTTAAAAGGTACTTATTTTTAATAAGTACCTTTTATTTTTTTGTCCAAAAATATTTATAAATTTTAATTAAATTTTAGGTCAATTTTTATAATTTATTTAAAAGTAATTTTCATAAAAAATAGAACAGTTAGGAAATATAAAATTTTATGAAAGGAGCTATAAAAAAATGAATTATTATCCAACAAATTTTTATTCAAATTATCCACAATATAATCAACCAATGCAGATGCAACAACCTCAAAATATGTTTTATCAACAATCTCAATCTCAAACTTTACAAGGAAAAATTGTTGATAGTGAAGATATGGTTAAAGCAACTGATGTTCCTATTGGAGGATATGGAATTTTTCCAAAAGCTGATTTAAGTGAAGTATATATAAAAACATGGAATAATAATGGTACTACAAGCATTTTAACTTTTAAACCTGTTATAGTACAAAAGGAGGAAGAAGAACCTAAAATAAATAATTCTTCTCTTTATGATAAAATGCAACAGTTAGAACAAAAATTAGATGATTTTATATCTTTTACAAATAATAACGGTGTAAATAATAATGTTAATACTAATAATAGTAGTAATACAGCTTTAAAAAGGAAGGAGTTTTAGAATAATGCCAAATGATATTTTTCAATTTATAAATATGGTAAAAAATAATAATCCTGAACAAATTGTTATTTCTATGTTACAACAGTCAACTTCAACAAATCCTATTGCCAGAAATATCTTATCTTTAGCTCAACAAGGAGATTATCAACAAATTGAACAAATTGTAAGAAATATGGCAAGAGAAAAAGGAATAGATTTTGATAAAGAATTTAATAATTTCAAACAAACGTTTGGATTTTAAATTATAAATTATTTTTTATTAGAAAGGAGTTAAAATATGTTTAATTCAAATGGTGGATACAGTCTATCTGACATTGCCGCAGCTACAGGAAATACAAATGGTAATGGTATGTGGAATGATGGAGCATGGTGGATTGTTATTTTATTCTTATTTGCTTTTTGCGGATGGGGAGGTAATGGTTTCGGAGGTTTCGGAGGAGGAAACTCTGGAGAAGCTTTAACAAGAGCCGACTTAACAGAAGATATGAACTTTTCTGATGTAACTTCTGGAATTAGAGGAATTCAACAAGGCTTATGTGATGGATTCTATACAATGAATACAGGAATGCTTAATGGATTTTCTGGATTGCAACAATCTTTATCTAATGAATTTAGAACAGTTGATAATGCAATTTGCACATTAGGATATCAAACACAATCAGGAATTAATGATGTTAATACTAATAATGCTCAAAATACTAATACTATATTAACTCAATTAAATAATATGGCTGCTCAAAATGCATCTTGTTGTTGCGAAACACAAAGACAAATTGAAAGAGGTTTCTGTGATGTAAATTATAATTTAGCAACTCAAGAATGTCAAACAAGACAAGCAATAGCTGATAGTACAAGAGATATGATTGATAATCAAAATGCTAATACAAGAAGTATTTTAGATTTCTTAACACAAGATAAAATTGCTACTTTACAAAATGAAAATCAAGGATTAAGATTAGCAGCTTCTCAACAAGCTCAAAATAACTATCTTGTAAATACATTAAGACCTAGTCCAATACCTGCATTTACAGTTCCTGCCCCATATCAATTTTCTGGATGCTGTGGAACAAATTATGTAGGATGTGGATGTTATTAAAATTAAATATCTTGGAGGTAATAAAGAATTATGGCTGAATATATAGCAAACGCACTTCAAAGTGTTAATACTAATCAAAATATTTTATTTACAGATACCGTAGTTTGCGGTAATAACTCCATTTCTCATAGAGAAGGTAGTGGTTTAATAACATTACGCGGTATTACTTGTCAATGCCGTGCAAGATTTAAGATTACTTTTGGCGGAAATATAGCTATTCCAACAGGAGGAACTGTCGAGGCTATTTCATTAGCCATCTCTATTAATGGAGAACCAATTCAAAGTACAACTATGATAGTGACACCATCTGCCGTGGAAGAATTCAATAATGTAAGTTCAAGTATTTTTGTTGATATTCCTTCAGGTTGTTGCTCTAATATAGGTGTAGAAAATATAAGCTCTCAAACTATTAGTATACAAAATGCTAATCTAATAGTAGAAAGGGTAGCATAGGAGGTAAAATATGGAAAGATTAAAAGAAATGAAAGACTCTCTTATGCGCTGTGTTGAATCTCAAATTCAAGGAAATATGCATGATGTTGATGCTAAAGAATTAGGCGAAGTAATTAATATGATAAAAGATTTAGAAGAGGCAATGTATTATTGTTCTATTATTGAAGCAATGAAAGATAATAAAGAAGAAGAAAAATATATGAGTAAATTTTATAAATATAATATGATGTCTAATCAAGATAATAACAGAATGTATTATGATGGAAGAGAAGGAAGAAGATCAGGTAGACCATCTAGAGAGCAAAATGGGGATTATTATCCTTATCCAACTGAAATAAGAGATTACAGAGAAGGAAGAAGTCCAGTTACAAGAAGAAATTATATGGAATCAAAAGAATTGCATCATGATAAAGCTAAACAAATGAAAGAATTAGAAAAATATATGACTGAATTAACTCAAGATATATTAGAAATGATAGAAGATGCTTCTCCAGAAGAAAGAACTATTCTTTCTCAAAAATTATCTACTTTAGCTGGAAGAATTCAATAATAAATGTTTAAAATAAATAGTATAGAGTGGCTAATTAAATTTGTTCAACCTTGGGATGATATCTTCATAACCCCTAATGGAGATATCACTGTTGGTACTTGTGATAATGATACTAAAATTGTTTACTTATCAACATCTCTAAAAGGTAAAGAATTAAAAAAAGTTCTTTGTCATGAAATTGTTCATGCCGCAATGTTTTCTTATGATATTCATTTAGATTATGAACAAGAAGAATTATTGGCAAATTTAATTGCAACTTATGGAGAAGAAATTATAAAAATAACAAATGATATGTTTAAAAGGCTGTATTTATAATAATACGGCCTTCTTTTTTTATTCCCAATTAATTTCATTTTCTTCTTTTAATATTTGAGAATGTCCTATACAAATAGCATCCGCTATATCATCATTCACATCTAAATTATATTTTTCTTTACTTTCATTTACTCTAACTGCTCTAATATATCTTCCTTTACAGTCAAATATTCCTTTGTTTGTTTCTGTCGTTCCATCTTCCGGAGTATATGCTGACTTTACTTTTAATTTATCATTATCTTTATCTTTTTCATATAAAATTGTATCTACAAATATATTCTCCTTTGCTAATTCAAGACATCGTTCATAAGTTTTACTATCATCTGTTGCAATAAATAATTTACTTCCACCAACACATTTACTAACATTTTCAAAATATCCTCTAAGTTGTTTATTTTTCATATTTAAAAAATTGTTAGGTATATCTAATACCATTCTAGGAAAATTTTTCGTGTCTGTAATAATTGCTGTTGAATAATTTTTAGTATTTTTTATATTGTTCATCAAACTAACTAAGTCAAAACGATTTTTTATCTTTATATTATATATTCCATTTTTCTCTATTTCCCTATTTATTAATTTGTTTTCTTTTTTTATCTTATTATTATTAGATAAATATATTTCATCATCTTTTATATCTATCCAAGCATATGTATTGCAATTTATTATTAGGTGTCCTTTAAAACCCGGAATTAAATTATAAAAAAATGCTGTTGTTTTTATATCTTCTTTTGAAGCAGTTGCTTGGTTAGAAGTATGATTATGAACTAAATAATATCCGTTTGCTGACAGTCTATTCATTCTATTATATATCTTGTATGTATCTCTTTCCGTTTTATATCTTCCCTGTTTATCAGTAGGAAAAATTTTTGTACAATTTGGTAATCTTGAACTTATAGCCTCGTGTCCAACAACTATATCATCTTTCATATATATTATTCTAAATGTTTCATAATATGGGTTTCTAAATATTAAGCTTAATTCTGCCAAATCATATTTATTTCTTAATTGAGTATGGTTTAAATTGATATATGAATTTTTATGAAAATTTTCCTTTATTCTTCTGTATAAGACTTTAACTTTATCATTACTCATATAAACACCTTTCTATATTTTAAATTTTTTTATTGCTTTAATAATTTGCTCTGTCAAATCTTGTTGCAACTCTTCTTTTATTTCTCCATTAACAAATGAATAAGCTTTTATCATACCTTCATATTTATTTAATAATTGATTGATTGACTTTTCATCACTATTTTTAGCACCTTCAATAACTACTTTTATTTCATTATTATCCATTTTTGTTCTCCAAGTTTTTCTTAAAATTATTTATTGCTTTTCTTTTTAATTTGCTAATATTACTTGTCGTAGTCTTAAATATTTCAGCGACATCACTTAAATTATATTGTTTTACTACCAATAGATATAAAACTTGTCTTTGTTTTAAAGGTACTTTTTTCATTGCCTCAAAATATCTTTCATTATGAAAGATATTTTCTAAATGATTAATATCAACATCTATATTGTCTATTTCATCAATATTGTTTTGTAAATAATTTTGGTATGATAATTTATTTATTTGTTTATCTGATAATTCACTATTTGTATTTATTTCTCTTAGGTATTCTAATTTTTGTTTGTTTGAGTATCCTTTTAAAATTTTCTTTAAATAAGTTGAAAATCTTTTTTCAATTTCTTTATTATCCATATATCCCCCTCTTTCAACAAATTGTTAGAAAGTACTTTCTGTTTCGAAGGATAGCATAAATTATCCAAATCTATTTAAAAAACTAAATAATTATTGATTTAAATAAAAAAAACTTAAAAAAGCACAAAAAAAATAACTTTTAGATCATAATTTCTAAAAGTTATTTTTTACTTCTATAATTTAACAACATAATCTTTTAAATCATCATTTTTCATATCCCAATATTTAATCTTTAGCATATCTTCCACATCTTCTCTTTTTATTTTCAATTTATTAAATATATCATTTAATCGCTGTTTATTATTTATTAGTTTTTTTGTTATCATACATTTTCTTGCTGTAGGCATATGTGTATTACCTGATACTCCTAAAAAAAGTCCATAATACATATCATTTATATTTGAATGTAAATCTATTTCTATTTGAAATTTATCAAGTCCTGGGTTGCTAATAGCATTAGTTAAGCAAAAGAAAGCTGTATTATAATTACTTTCTAATATTCCACTATATTCTTGTTTATATGTTTTATCTATCAACCCATTTTTCATAAGTACATTATTCGAATATTTTCTTTTTTCAATCTCTATGCTAGAAACTACTATTCCATTTTGGCTTATATAATATAAATATAATAAATTAGCATTAAAAGGGTTTTTATTAACATCTTTTTCAATACTATGTACTTCATTTTTACATAAATCATTTAAATCAATATTTAAAGCATTACAGATTTCCAAAACTGTTAAAATATCCATTAAGATTTCTCCTGTCTCATATCTGTTTACAGTTGCTTTACTTTTTCCGATTAAATTTCCTAATTCTTCAATAGTAATATTTTTAGCTTTTCTATATTCTCTTAATCTTTGACCTAAATTGTTCATATCTATATCATACATATAATCTCCTCCAAAAAGTAGAAATTTTGTATGTCTCATAGTGTTTACATAACTATTTTATCATTAATTTACATAATTTTCAACTTTCTTTGACAATTTTTCCCATTTTATGTTATAATAAATACATACTTATATAATTATAGCATAAGGGAAATTATTGAAGATGTTACATAATATTTCCCTTAAAGCATACCTAATGCTTAATAGAATAGACTTTATCGACTTTATCCTTTGCATTAGATATGCAAGGGATATTATTATATTAGCTTGTGACTCCTTTGTAGTTAGACTAATATTGACCTGATGAGTTTATCTATTTCTATGATTAATATTAGTAAAACTATACAAAAGAAAGGAGCGAAGCTTATGAAGAGCAGATGTCTTCGGCATTGGTGGAGGTTGTGTTTAATATGTGCCAATGTCTTTAAATTTCCCAAGGGAGAACTACAACTTTGGGGTTCTCCCTATATTATTTGACAAATAATATAATATTATGGTAAAATAACTGTAGGGAAATTGGAGGCATTATAAAAAATAGCGCCGAAGACGTCTGGATACCACTAATTTAAAATTAGTGGTATCTTTTTTTGTTGCATAAAAATCAACAAATGTATGATTTTTTTATTTTTACAGTATTTTTTATGCATTGCTC
>ENA-OPWR01001684-OPWR01001684.1-human-gut-metagenome-genome-assembly--contig:-NODE-1684-length-16339-cov-1.602616_pt1 | contig 16339 bp, 14 predicted proteins | sample MGYA00241507_ERZ502006 | MGnify/ENA primary metagenome ERZ502006 (study PRJEB25962, sample SAMEA2043041) | human gut metagenome | biome: human gut; feature: human-associated habitat; material: faeces...
CTTTTCTGACCAGGTTGGAACCAAGACTTCTTTGAAACCTCGTGGCGCAACTAAATTTGAAATGACAAGATCATAGCTACCCGTAGCATTGTTGAGACCAGTGATAGCAAGGTCGGCTTTAGAATTTTGACTCTCTACTCCTTCATTTTCTAAGACAGAATTGGTCGTATTACTTACTGCATCCCATTCATAAAGTTTATAGGCTTCAATTAAAGAGATAAGTTTTCCAGCGTAACTTGGATCTGTCGCATATCCTGCATTCTTCAGTTCCTGAGCCGCAATGCGATAATCTGTTTCATTCACAACTTTTCGGTAATTGTTTTTTCGCCACTCGGTACTCGTGAAAAATTTTGCATGGTCTACTACGCTATCATTCCATGAGGTATATTTTCGAAAAGCTGCATTGACCGTGATATAGCCACCATTAACATATTCCTGGGTAGGCACAGTCACGATTTCTCCATTCCAGTCTTCTGAATCTTTAATGCCAAAAAGATTATTGTTGGGAGCCTTAGCAAGTTCAGAGCTTCCCCAACCACTTTCTAGGATAGCTTGCGCTGCCGTAATAGAGGGAAGGACTCCTTCCTTGGCTCCATCCATTGCTCCTTGCTTAATGGCACTAAGAAAATGACTTTGATTTTGATCAATTTCGCTAAGTTCATCTGCCTCTTGATAAGAGCTTGTGGTCACAGAACTATTGGTTAAGACAGCTATTTTTGAAGAATCTGCCAGACTTGTTTGCTCCTCCTCTAATACCTTTTCACTTTGTAGATTCATTTGACTCGTTGAATCATCGTGTACTCCCACTTCAGAATAACTTGCCTCATGATTATCTGTACTTTCTTTCAAAGTTGAAGATGTGTCAGTTGGTGATAACATTTCATCTGCTTTAGCCGAGTGACCAGACATGCCTAAAAATAAGATTGCTAGCATAACACCGCACAGTCCATAAGCTTTGCTTTTCTTAAATCCAAAATGAAATCCTAATTGCATCTTAATTTCCTTTTCTATTTACAATTTCTGCTGATTCATTTTAAGACGATTAAACTATCAGCATCATAAAGTCTTAAAATAAACCTTCACCAATTTATTCGCAAAAAAAGCTAGAAACTTGTCAAAAGTTCCTAGCTTTTTTAGTAGTATTGAAATATTAATCGACATCAACGAAACCAAAACGTGATAGAGGATACAATCTGAAAGAGATAACACCTTTAATTTGGTCCTTTTCAATAAGACCAAACTTACGACTATCATCTGTATTACGACGGTTATCGTTCAGTACAAGATATTGACCCTTTTCAATCTTAGTTTGTTTATTATCTGTCAATGTTGCAATGGAAAAATCATCAGTGAAGAAGTTTCCAGGTGAAACTGTCGCCAAATAAGCTGATTTATCCTTGCTAATATAGGCTTCGTCAACTGACTTATCATTGACATAAAGGAAATCATCCATAGCTGTCACGCTCTTGCCCTCATCAGCAATAACACGACCAATATATTCCTTGCCATTAACTGTATAAAGAATAAAATCTTTTTTCTGAGGTTCAACATTTTTATTGAAAGTAACATAATCACCAGCATGAATATAGTCATTCGCCTGACCTTCAGTCACACGGTGTGTTGAAAAGACAAATGCTCTTAACAACAAAATCACTACAATGGCAAGAACTGCTATGATAATATTTCGAATTAAATCTCTCTTAACCATACTTACTCCTTATGGGTTCTAATAAAATCATAACATAAATAGAGAAATAAAAAAAGAGGGAGCGAACAAGCTCAATGTATCTCTCCCTCTCTTTAAACCAAGGATTAAAGCCTTTCGCAGCTTAATAATCCTCAAGAAATGTTTGCATATTGACATCATCTGGAACTAAGGCAAGGTATTTTTCTGCCGTTGCACGCGCCTGATCTCTGTAACCAAATTCCCTCAGGATATATGCATAATCATGGAGGAATTCAGGATTTTCAGATAAATCTGTAGCCAAATCTTGATAGATTTGAAAGGCTTCTTCTTCATCATCAAGTGCTTGGTAGGCCTTGGCAATGTTCCAACGAGCCAAAACAGAATCAACTTCGTAATCGGCTAAAGCTACTAGATCCTCGTAACGTTCTTCTTCTAAATAGAGAGTACTTAAACGTAGAACAATCTCATCTTGGTCCTCAGCGAGTGGTAAGGCTTGCTTCAGATAAGATTCAGCAGATTGAGTGTCATGCAACTCATAGGATAACTGTGATGCTAACAAAAGTAATTGAACATCAAAAGCATTTTTTGAAATCCCTTGTTGTGCCATACGTAATGCTTCTTCAGTTTTATGTTCTGCATGTAAGGACAAGGCGTAAAAATACTCATAACCCTCGAAGTTAGCAGACATGGTTTCTATTTGCTTAAAGTAAAAATTAGCTTTTTGATACTCTTCTTGATCATAGAGCAAAGTGGCTAACTCAAAAGCAATGGTATCATCGTATTCAATTTCAATAGCTTTTTCCAAAAATTCACGAGCAGCTTCAAACTTACCAAGACTGGCATAAGCCTTACCAATGCGTTCATAAGTAGAAACGCCAGTCATCGCCAGGAGGTCACGATTATCTAATTTAGCATAGTATTGAATAGCTTGTTCAAAATTTCCAAGTTCAAATTCCATCTCAGCCAAACCAAAAATAATTAATGAGTCATTTGATAGTTGACTTGCCTCCAACAACTTATCACGTGCCACATCAGTTAAGCCCTCCATTTGATAGAGGTCTGCCTTTACAATTAAAGCAGACAAATAGTCGTCAGAGTCTTCAGGTATGGCATCCAAATAAAGAAAGGCCTCTTCAATATCACCATCTTCGGCTGCAATTTGTGCTAGATTGACATTAACCTCTGGAAAATCAAAACGAACTTTTTCGTAAATTTCCTGTGCCTGAGGTAAGAAACCAATAGACTCTAAGTATTGACCCAACTCAACAAGAACCTCTTCTGGGTCTTCTCGTAAAGCTTTTTTAAAATATTTGTCTGCGTGGTCTAAATCTTGGTTTCCAATAGAGGCAACCATTTTTTCACTATTTAACATCGTCTTTTTGTCCTTCATTTTCTAAATCATCTTGATAAAGATTACTTACAGAACGGTACCAATCAAAAATCTCTCTAACAACAACCTTGACAGAAGCATAAATTGGAATCCCCAATAAGACGCCCCAAACACCGTAAAGAGAACCTGCTGTCAAGAGAATAAACATAATGGTAATCGGGTGAATACTTAGTTTATTTCCCAAAACGAGTGGAGAAACAAAACGTCCTTCAATGGTTTGTTCAATGAAGAAAATGATGAGGACCTTAATCAACATCGCAGGTCCTTGTACCAGCCCCATGATTACAACTGGTACCATAGCAAGAAAACTTCCTAGATAAGGAACCATGTTTAGAAAACCTGCCATAATACCAAAAGTCATACCATATCGAAGACCTACAATCTTAAACATAATACAGAACATAATGGCAACGACAATAGCGACTGTAACCTGGCCTTGAACATACCCTTCAAGCTGACTATTTATATCTGAAAGCATACGAACAGTTGTTTCACGAAAGCGAGTTGGTAAGGCTGAGACAAAGCTATGTTTCATCTTTTGGCTATCTCTTAAAAGGTAGAAGAGAATGAAAGGTGCCAAAATAATAGCTACTGTCACCCTTGCTACTGTGCTCGCAAAAGTCCCAACCCACGTCAAAGCCGATGAAGAAAAGTTCTCAGCATAGTTGACCATTCTCGCTGAGAAATCACTAAGCATGGACTCTAGATCACCGTGGAAGTTGGAAAGAATAGGAAGATTAATCCAACGTTCCGTCTCACTATTGGCACGTGCAATATATGATGGTGCATTTCTTATTAGGATCAAAATTTGATTTTGTAAACTAGGAATAGCCGTCGAAATTCCCCAGACCAAGAGCAAACCAAGGATAGCATAGATGACCAAGATAGACATGGTTCGGTTTAGTCCGGTTCTTTCTACAAGTAGTACCAAAGGTTTTATTAAATAATAAAGGAGCATGGAAATAACCAGTGGTAACATAATAATGGTCATAAACTGGATGACGGGTGAAAAAATAGGACTAATCTTGGTGAAAATCAAAACCGTCAAACCAATCAAAAGTAAGATGAAAAAGGCTACAACAGCCTGATTATTCAATATCCACTTAAAAAACCATGTTTCTGAAAAATGTTCTGTTTTTTTACGCTTCATAGTTCCTCCCTATTTATCATAAAAGGTTACAGTCTTGTCTACTAAGTTTTGGTTACAATCATAGACAAATTTTGCAGAGAAGAAAGGCTTATCTTCAAGAATCCACTTGAAGATCTCGTAGTCACCTTCCCAAGTTGGTTTAGATAAGACCTCATCATATGGTACCCATTCAAGCGTTCCTTCACGAGATTCCTCATCTGAGATGAGTTCTCCTTCAAAACCAGTTACCTTAAAGACATAGGTGTACCAATCATGACCGGGGGTAAATTCTGGAAAGGTAATCATCCCTTTAAAATCCATCTCAGTCACTGTAAAATGGGTTTCCTCGAGAATTTCACGACGAGCACATTCGTCAGGCGTTTCTCCCGCTTCTAGTTTTCCCCCAACAGAAATCCACTTTCCTTCATGAACATCATTAGGCTTTTTATTACGATGTAGGAGCAAAAGCTCCTTTCCATTGTCAATATAACAAATGGTAGCTAACTTTGTCATAATGCATCTCTTTTCCAATGTTTTTTAAATATTATACCAAATATGGGATTGGATTTGGGCTTTGAGCAAACGATTTTGAGATATAGTTGAAAATCTGCTTTTCTGATTCTCTTGACAAACAAAAAGAGAACCAATTTGGTTCTCCTTTAATCTCTTTAGTATTTCAAATAACGGCGCATTGCCATACGTGACCCAATCGAACCGATAATGATACCGACTGCAAAGAGGGTTCCGATAACCGCATAGACAAACCACTCTGGATCATACATCGAAATACCACCTTTGACAAAATCAGGGTTCAAAGATGAGTATACCATGTGATACAAAAGATAAATGAGGCCTGAAGGAATGATTGCACCAAGCGCACCAATCCAAGCACCCTCCATCAAGTAGGGACGACGAATATATGAATTCTTGGCACCAACCAAACGCATGATTTGAATTTCAGTCGCACGTGACATAATGGTAATTCGAATGGTATTTGAAATCAATAGGACAGCCACAATGGTTAAAAGAGCTGTGGCAATGATTCCCCAAAATTGAACACGTTTCATAGTAGACATCAGAATTTCGGTATCTGACCCACCAAAGTTAGCATTATCAACGCCCTGAATGGCTTTAGCTTCCTTAGCAACTCGACTGACATCATCTGGTGATTTCGTTTGAACGATATAAACATCAGATAGTGGGTTAGCATCCCCTGTCGCTGTTTCGAAACTTGACCCCATTGTTTCAATGAGTTGTTTCTTTTGTTCTTCTTTGCTAGAGAAAGTAACCTTATCTACACCTTTGATTTTGGTCAAAGCATCATAAATCTTATGGTAGTCTTTATTAGCAACAATCTGTCCAGAAAGTTCCTTAACTGTTTTCGAGGCATCTGATGAATCTGGATCCAGGTAGACATTGACCTGAATATTCTTTTCAATATCTGAAGCCAATTTCTGTGTATTCAAGATAACAGAGCCAAAGACACCTAAAAGTGAAAGAACAATCATTACCGAAAATACTGCCGTAAGTGTCGACAACAAATTACGTTTGAGATTCTTAATCGATTCTCCTAAATGGCGGAAAAAGCGTCTAATCATGGTAACCGTACTCTCCTTCCTCTTCATCACGAACAATACGTCCTTCCTCAATCGCTACGACACGATGACGAAGGTTATTAACGATAGTTGAGTTATGGGTTGCCATTATAATGGTAGTCCCTTGCAAGTTGATACGTTCAAGGACCTGCATAATTTCCCAAGAAATTTCTGGGTCCAAGTTCCCTGTTGGTTCATCCGCAATCAACACTTTTGGATTATTTACAATAGCACGCGCAATAGCAACACGCTGTTGCTCACCACCAGACAATTGATTTGGGAACGAACGCATCTTGTGTTTAAGACCAACCAACTCGAGTACTTCTGCCACTCGTTTCTTGATATGACGAGGTTTCTCACCAATAACTTCCATGGCATAAGCAACATTTTCAAAAGCTGTTTTCTTTGGAAGGAGTTTATAATCCTGGAAAACAACCCCAATGGAACGTCTCAAGAGTGGAACGTCTTTCTTACGAAGTCGAGTTAAATCAAACTCTCCAACCTTCATAGAACCACTCGTTAATTTTTCTTCTTGGTAGAACAAGCGAATTAAACTTGATTTACCAGCACCAGAAGGGCCGACTAAGTAAACAAACTCCCCAGAGTTAACAGACAAATCAATGTGTCTAAGGGCTGTTGTTGACTTATCATACTTCTTAGTAACATCTTTTAATTCAATAAGAGCCATAATGTCAGTATTCAACTACTAAAGTAGCTGAACGCCTTCCTTTCATTGAGATAGAGTATATTAATACTTGAAATAAGTATGTTATTACTATTCTTCCATACGCCACTTGAGGTAGGCATCGATGAAGCCTTCAATATCCCCATCCATTACCTTATCAACCTGGGCAACTTCATAGCCTGTACGGTGATCTTTAACCATGGTATATGGCGTGAAAACATATGAGCGAATTTGGCTTCCCCAAGTGATTTCTTTCTTATCACCTTTCAAAGCATTCACTTCTTCTGCTTTCTTTTCTCGCTCCATTTGATAGAGCTTAGCTTGAAGCATCTTCATCGCACGGTCGCGGTTCCCATATTGTGTACGGTCAACCGTTGAAGCTACAACAATACCAGTTGGAATATGGGTCAAACGCACACCAGTTGAAACCTTGTTGACGTTCTGACCACCAGCACCACCTGAACGGAATGTATCCATCTTGATATCATCATCACGAATCTCAACTTCAATGGTATCATCTAATTCAGGCATAACTTCCACAGATGTGAATGAGGTATGACGACGTTTGGCAGAGTCAAATGGTGAAATACGAACCAAACGGTGGACACCCATTTCTGACTTGAGGAATCCGTAGGCATTAGGTCCTTCAAAAGCAAGGGTTACAGATTTGATTCCAGCCTCATCACCCGCCTGATAATCCAAAGTCTCAACCTTGAAACCTTTGGCATTTCCATAACGTTGGTACATACGGAGCAACATATCAGCCCAGTCCTGAGCTTCTGTACCACCAGATCCTGGGTGAATTTCCAGAATGGCATTGTTATGGTCATATGGTTCAGACAAGAGCAGTGTCATCTCGTAACTTGTCATAATCTTATCAAGTTTTTCGAGTGTTTCTTCGAGCTCTTCTTGAACACTATCATCTTCTTCCAACATTTCTAAATAAAGCTCTGTTTCATCAGAGAGTTCTTGCATATTGTTGAAAGTTTCGTATTTCATTTTGAGCTCATTTAACTCTTGTGAAGTTTTTTGAGCTGCAATATTATCATTCCAAAAATCTGGCTCAGTCATTCGGTTTTCAAGGAGCGCAATGTCCTCTTCCAAACGATCTAAGTCAAAGAGACCTCCCGAAGCTCACGAGCTTCTCTTGATTTTCAGAGATTTTTTGGCGAATTTCTGCCACTTCCATGGATAGGTTTCCTCCATTTTATAGTATTATGCTTAATTCTAGCATAAATCACTTAAATTTGCCATTTTGCACACACAAGCTCCCATTCGGCTTGGGATTCTTCATCCTTAGGTGACAGTTCCCGCATATAGTCTAACATGGCCTCGTCAGGCTTTTTAACGATTTCCCCAAGTGCCCAGATGGCAGTTGCCGTATGAATGGGATTATTATTCTTATCAATTATCTCCATCAGTTTGACAATGGCATTTCGATCATGAAGGTTAGCCAAGGCAATAATGGCATTGCGCTGAAGAATATTCTTTCCTCGCCAAGAACCGGCAATCATTCCAAATTTCTCCTTGAATGATTTGTTGGTCAGTTCAAGAAATGGAAGCAATTCAGGCATGGCAAGCTCAGGATCAATCTCTGAAGCCAAGGGATTGTCAATACCTCTATTGTATGGGCAAGAAATCTGACAAATATCACACCCATAGATAACAGTCTTGATTTTCTTTCGAAACTCCATATCCATCATGCCCTTGTCCTGAGTTTGGAAGGATAGGCAGCGACGAGCATTCATAGTCCCATCACCAATAAGGCAAGATGTCGGACAGGCATCCAAACAACGACGACAATCCCCACAACCATAATCAACTTCTTGGTCTGGCTCTATCTCTAAATTAGTGATGAGCTCACCAAGATACATGTAGGATCCGTATTCTTTTGAAATGACCAATCCATTCTTTCCAATAAAACCAATACCAGCACGCTTGGCAACAGCTGTATCGACCAAGGCTCCTGTGTCCACCATCCCTTTATATTCGAAGTTTTCCGTCAGCTTTTCAATGCCTTCTGCCAGACGTTTCAATTTGTCCTGTAAAACATAGTGGTAATCTAATCCCCATGAATTTGGGGTGATTTTACCACGCTTATACTCTGTTTTCTGTGGTTGTTGTGGCAACTTATATGGATAGGCAACTGCAATGGAAATGATGGTTTTAGCTGATTCCAAGGTCAATTTGGGATAAATACGTTCTTCAATATTCTTATGTTCAAACCCTGTCGTTCGTCCTTCTTCAACGCCAAGTCGAAGGGATTTTTCCAGATAGGTAAAATCATCAGCGGTTGTAAAACCAATTTTTGAGATGCCAATCTCCTTGGCCATCTTTTGTATTTCTAACTTGATATCCATATTCTTATCATAATGAAAATGTAGTCCCAGAGCAAGTATTTTCCATCATCTTCGTTTAAAGACAAGCCTTGCCCTTTTTGTTACAATATTTTTATGACAAGACTTGCAGTAATGAGTGATTTACATATTGATTTGAATCACTTTGAAACATATGAAATCGATACGCTTATAAAATGCCTTAAAAATCAAAAGGTCAGTCATCTCCATATCGCTGGTGATATTTCTAACCATTATTTTATCGATACGAAACCTTTTCTACGAAAACTTTCTAAGGAGGTCAAAGTTAGCTATAATTTAGGTAACCACGATATGCTTGATTTAGAGGATGACCTTATTGATAATCTGGATTTTCAGGTGATTGACTTAGGGAGTAAGACCTTATTGGCTTTTCATGGATGGTATGATTATTCCTATTCAGATGAAAAGTTGGATAAGATTCTTAAACGTAAGAAACAACTCTGGTTCGACCGACGACTCAAACGATTGGGTACTGATCCCGAAATCTGTCAGACTAGTCTTAAGAGGCTAGATAATATCTTAAGTGAATTAGACACTAATAACCTTATAGTTGCCATGCATTTTGTTCCTCATAGTCGTTTCACCATGACGCACGAACGTTTTAAACCTTTTAACGCTTATTTGGGATCTGAACAATTCCATCAGATTTTCGTCAAACATGGTGTTAAAGATGTTGTTTTTGGTCATGCCCACCGCAGTTATGGGACGGTAACTATTGACGGTGTAACCTATCACTCTCGTCCTCTTGGATACAGACGAGAATGGGACTTAACCATTGACTTTGTTTCCAATCACCCTGAACTCAATCCTACTGGAACATGGAACCTCTCTAAACGGTACAACCTAGTCAAGAAACGGCCGGAGTTTTTAGAATATGAAAAAAAGGAACTAGCAAATGAGTTCCTTTCCTCTATGACACTATTCGATTTGTAGAACGACTCTTATGGGAGTCGTTTTTTTAGTCGATGAAAAATCCCTGCTTTTGAAGATCCTTCAAGGTATTAGCACGATTGGCAACGGATTTATCCATGGTCTTAGCAATCTGAGTCGTAAATTCATCAACCCTATTATTGAGATCGCGGAGATCATAATACTCATGGACTTCAGCGTCGTAATCTTTTAGCTCCTCCAAGGGATTTTCTAAATCCTGATAATAATTTTCCATATGGATAACGTGACGTGGCAAACGAGGTTTTAGCTGTGGTTCCTGATCTGGCCAACCAACTGCTAGGCCTACTGCAGGATATACATACTTTGGAAGTTTGAGAAGCTCCGAAAGCTTGGCATTATCATTCAAGATACTACCCAAATAAACTGTTCCCATACCTAAACTCTCAGCAGCTACTACCACATTTTGAGCAGCAATCATTGCATCTGAAAAGGCCGAGATAAAGCGTTCGGGACTACCTTGCACCAAGGCTTCAGCACCCTTTGCCTCTGCAATCAAAGTATTACGTCTTTGGTCTACAACAAATACAAAAAGATGACCAGCATTTGGAATATAAGGCTGATTCGCAATTTCAGCAATTTCTTCCTTCAATTTTTGATCAGTAATACTGATAATCGAATAGGATTGTCTAAAATTACTAGTTGCCGTATGTCTGGCAACATCAACCAGAAGGTCAACTTCTTCCTGTGTCAAAGCTAGAGGTTTAAATTGACGGATGCTGCGGTGATTGAGTTGTGTCTTAATGGTCTCGTTCATGGCCTTCTCCTTAACTTGTAATCATTTCTCTTCAATTATAAAAAAGACTCCTCCTGAATTCAAGATGTGATAAGAAAAAGCCAGAGACCATTATCTCTGACTTTATGTCTTAAATAGCGTCTTTATCCTTACCAAGGGCACGTTGAATAGCTTTTACTAATTCAACCAATACCACAATCAAGAAGGAACCTACAATAACCGCAAGCCATTGTGTCAGACTCAGGTGTGACACATGGAAAAGGTTATTAAATCCAGGAACTACGATAGTTGCCATCAAAAGAACGAAGGCCACTGGAATTGCCCAGTTGAAAGTTTTATTTCTAAAGGGACCAACTTTAAAGACTGATTGATAAACAGATTTAACGTTAAAGGCATGGAGCAACTGGATTAATCCAAGTGTGGCAAAGGCCATTGTAAGGGCATCTGCGTGAATTTCTGTTTGTGTATGATGCTCTGGGAAGGCAAGACCCCAACCATATACTGCAAGAACAAGGATAGTTTGGAAAACACCTTGATACATAATCGCTCCGAAGACACCACCATCAAAGAAGTTTGATTGGCGACCACGAGGTTTGTGAGTCATAATACCTGGTTCAGCTGGCTCAACCCCAAGTGCGATAGCTGGAAGTGTATCAGTGACCAGGTTAATCCAGAGAAGGTGTACTGGTTGAAGCACATCCCAACCAAACAGTGTGGCAAAGAAGATAATGAAAACTTCGGCCATGTTGGCTGACAAGAGGTATTGGATTGATTTTTGAATATTTGAGAAGACCTTACGTCCTTCTTCTACGGCAACGATAATTGTCGCAAAGTTATCATCGGCAAGAACCATATCTGAAGCTCCCTTAGAAACCTCTGTACCTGTAATTCCCATACCGATACCGATATCAGCTGTCTTAAGTGAAGGCGCATCATTAACCCCATCACCTGTCATGGCAACAACCTTGCCATCATTTTGCCAAGCCTTAACGATACGAACCTTGTGTTCAGGAGACACACGCGCATAGACAGAGTACTGTTTGAAGACTTTTTGGAATTCTTCATCAGAAAGCTCATTAAGCTCAGCACCAGTAAAGACATGATCTTCCGTATCATTTGGATCGATAATACCAAGACGCTTAGCGATTGCTTCTGCTGTATCTTGGTGGTCACCTGTGATCATGATTGGACGAATCCCCGCTTCTTTAGCGACACGGACAGCTTCTGCTGCTTCTGGACGTTCTGGGTCAATCATACCTACCAAACCTGAGAAAATCAAATCAGACTCAACAACTGCAGATTCCAAGGTGGGAATATCATTCGTTGTCTTATAAGCCATCATCAAGACACGAAGAGCTTGTTTTGCCAAGTCCTTATTAGTCGCAAGAATAGCTTGTTTATCTTCATCCGTGATAGGACGAACCTCACCATTGATTTCAATTCGAGTCACACGTTTGAGCAATTGGTCAGGCGCACCTTTAACAGCAACAAAGTATGTACCATCCGCTTCTTTGTGGATAGTAGACATGAGCTTACGGTCAGAGTCAAATGGCAACTCTGCCACACGAGGCTCTGATTTCAAGACGTCACGCACATCAAAATTATGGTCCAAACCAAATTGAACAAGGGCTGTTTCGGTTGGATCACCGATTAGTTTACCATCTGGGTCTACCTTAGTATCATTGGCAAAGTTCATAATACGAAGGGTCGTATTATCAGCACCAAGTTCTGTAGCAGCGCTTTGCAATTGACCGTTTGTATAGACCTTTTCAACAGTCATTTGGTTCATGGTTAAGGTACCAGTCTTATCAGATGCGATAATTTCAGTTGAACCGAGGGTTTCAACTGCTGGCAATTTACGAACAATCGAATTGCGTTTAGCAAGGGTCGTTGTCCCAAGTGACAGGAGAATGGTTACAATGGCAGGCAAACCTTCAGGAATGGCTGCAACGGCTAGAGCAACGGCAACCATCAAGCCTTCAAGAGGCTGTTCGCCACGAATGAAGACACTAACCAAGAATGTCACCAAAGCAATAGCGACAATAAGATAAGTCAAGGTCTTAGACAATTGCTCCAAGCTTTGTTTCAATGGCGTTTGTGATTCGTCCGCATTAGCCAGCATATCGGCAATCTTACCGACCTCAGTATACATACCAGTATTTGTTACAACTCCAGTACCACGACCATAAGTAACGTTAGAGTTTTGGTAACCCATATTCACACGGTCACCGATACCCGCCTCTGCTTCAACTGTCTCGGTAACGTCCTTTTCAACTGGAACGGATTCACCGGTAAGGGCTGCTTCTTCAATCTTAAGTGAGGCAGCTTCAAGCAAGCGCATATCCGCAGGAACAACATCACCTGCTTCAAGCAAGACGATGTCTCCAGGAACCAATTCGCGTGAATCAATTTCAACGACATGACCATCACGGCGCACACGAGCCATAGGACTAGACATGTTTTTGAGGGCTTCAATAGCCGCTTCTGCTTGTCCTTCTTGATAAACACCAAAGGCTGCATTCAAAACAACAACGGCTAAAATAATGCAGGCATCCGTCAAACCATGCATACCTTCTGTAATAACAGAAAGGGCGGCGGCGACAAGCAAGATGATAATCATCAAATCTTTAAACTGATCGATGAATTTTGACAAGAGGCTGCGTTTCTCACCTTCATCCAACTCGTTATAGCCATAGGCATCTAAACGTTCCTTGGCTTGTGCAGTAGACAAACCATCAACAGAAGTGTCCAAGTTTTTTAGGACTTCTTCCTCTCCTTGTGTGTAAAACAAGGTTTTACTTTGTTCTTTAGACAAAATAATCTCCTCCTTCTCTATAGGGAAAAATGGCTAACAAGACTCTTTTTATATAAAAAATCATACAAAAAGAGACTTGTTTAATAAAAAACAAGTCTCGCTGTTTAAGAATATGCCGGAAATATAAAATTTCGTAATGACGACATAATCGCAACTGTTAATCAAATCTCATGATTACAGTCACCTGCTACTCCCTTATTTGTACTAAACATTTTATCATAAATTATTCTTTATTCAAGCAAAATGATTCTATTTTTTCAAAAATTAAAACCAAGAAACTTCTAATTCATAATCAGCAAAAACGTCTTCTGTTTCTGGATGTTTCAATTGATAATGAATATCAACTGTCTGTCCATTTGGGTCATGGGCAAATAAACTAGTGTCTGTCAGAAAATGCTGGGTACCAAGCGGTGTCGGAATGTGGACCAAGGCAGGTACTTTAGCAGAAAAACGCATAATGGATTTAGGATTAGAAAAGCGTGTCATCACTAGCTCATCCTGATTCAACTTAATAACCACTTTTTCTTTCTCGGAATTATGATGAACAAGATAGGTATAATCCCCTTTTTCCATAACCTCACAAGTGTGGATTTCTTCGATAATTTCCGTTTGGTCGCCTACTTTAATTTTGTTTTTGATTTTAATTTCCATTGATACTCCATTCTGTTCTAAAACTACTTTTCTACTTAAAACGATAGCAACTCTAACCTCAAAGAGAGTTTCAACATTGCGTTTACCCTTTCTGCTTCAAGTAAACCACCTGGGTTTGTTTGACAAAGCCAATCTTTTCATACAAGCGTTTGGCACTTACATTGCTATCTTCCACTGCAATTTGGAAGGACTTGTCATTTTGCGCAATGAGTTGATTGACGACTGATTTTGCCAGATAGCTTCCATAGCCTTGGCCACGATAGGCTTCTGCTACGGCAAGTCCATAAAGGTAGTTGCTATTCCCAGATAAATCGACCGTACAAACTCCAATCACTTGACCTTCTTTGAGGAGGATGTAAAGTAGGCCATCAGAGTCCTTCAATGCCTCTGTAATGTATCTGCGACTTACTTCGAGTGTTTCCTCTGGATCAGAAAAGGCTTGGTAGTGAAGTTGGGCTATTTCTTCTACATAAACGGGGTCTGCTAAGAGCACCTTGACATCTGAACGGGAATCCAGAGCATATGAAGTTCTATCTCGCCCTAGCCAGGTTTCCGTCTCTTCATCCTCAACCAAACCCCAATGACTTGCCAAATCAGGATGACCATCTAGAAAAACACGCTCCGTCTGAAAGGTCACTGAGCGAATAGGGTAAGATGCCATTTCTTTTTCAAAGCTTCTATACATCGCACGCGCAATACCCTCACGACGATGACTCGGGTCCACTAGGATGCTCACTTCAATGTCCTCATCATCCGCATAAACCGTTAATAAACCAAGCAACTCTCCCTCTTGATAATAAAGGAAAAAGGCCGGCATATTGGGATTAAAATTAAGCATATTGGAGAGATAAGGTTCTCGATAGGTTCGGTCCTAGGCTTGGCAGCTGACAATCAATGCTTTTGCTGCCTTCCGTTCTTGCTCCGTCAATTGGTTGGTTGCTCGAATCACTTTATCTCTCCTTTATCTGTCTGACCTTATTTTACCAATTAAAAAGCATTTGGGCAATTCTTACCTAATCTACTTCTTTAAAGAGACAATAATACTTTTCTCAGGAAGAACTATGACAAAGCGCCTAAATTTTAGTAAAATAGAAGGGAAACTAACTAAACGAAACAGGTAATTATTATGTCTATTAAACTTATTGCTGTTGATATTGATGGAACGCTTTTAAATAGCCAACGTCAAGTTACACCGGAGGTCTTTCAAGCGATTCAAGATGCTAAAGCTGCTGGTGTAAAGGTTGTTATTGCGACTGGTCGCCCTATTCCAGGAGTACTTCCACTTCTTGAAGAGCTCAATCTCAACCAAGACGGAGATTATGTTATCACATTCAATGGTGGGCTTGTCCAAGAAACTTCTACTGGTAATGAATTAATTCGTGAGACACTCTCATACGAAGACTACCTTGATATTGAGGTTTTGGCTAACAAGCTTGGTGTTCATTCTCACGCCATTACTAAAGATGGTATCTACACAAGTAATCGCAACATTGGACGCTACACGGTTCATGAGTCTACACTTGTTCATATGCCGATTTACTATCGTACACCTGAAGAGGTAGCTGACAAGGAATTTGTTAAGGCCATGTATATCGACGAACCTGAAATTCTTGATGCAGCTATTGCTAAACTTCCACAGGAATTTTATGACCGCTTTACTATTGTAAAATCAACACCATTTTACCTAGAAATTCTTAAGAAAACAGCCAACAAAGGGATTGCTGTAACCCATCTTGCTGAAAAACTCGGTCTTTCTAAAGAAGAAACAATGGCTATCGGTGATGAAGAAAATGACCGTGCTATGCTTGAAGTCGTTGGCTCTCCTGTTGTTATGGAAAATGGTAATCCAGAAATGAAGAAAATTGCGAAACACATCACAAAATCAAATGATGAATCTGGTGTCGCTTACGCTATTAGAAAGTGGGTTCTAGAATAATATGTATACCTATAAAACTGGACTCAGTACTTCTGAGCATGACCGTTTTGTTATAGATAGTCCTCAAACGAATTTATTACAGAGTAGTTCATGGGCTAAAATCAAGGACAGCTGGGGAAATGACCGCCTAGGTTTCTATCAAGATGGTAATATCGTTGCTGTCGCTAGTGTCCTTATTCAGCCGCTCCCTCTTGGCTTTTCTATGATTTATATCCCTCGTGGACCTATTATGGACTATCAAGATAAAGAGTTGCTCGCCTTTGTTATGGCTTCGCTTAAAAAATATGCTAAAACAAAGCGTGCCCTCTTTGTTAAATTTGATCCAAGCCTCTTTGTGACTAAAAACTTGATTTCACAAGAAGCTGAAATCCGTAAAGAGACTATGGCAA
>ENA-OPWR01001685-OPWR01001685.1-human-gut-metagenome-genome-assembly--contig:-NODE-1685-length-16328-cov-1.690960_pt1 | contig 16328 bp, 10 predicted proteins | sample MGYA00241507_ERZ502006 | MGnify/ENA primary metagenome ERZ502006 (study PRJEB25962, sample SAMEA2043041) | human gut metagenome | biome: human gut; feature: human-associated habitat; material: faeces...
GCTACAAGTAAAATTATACCATAAAATAAAGTATAAGTCAATTTAGGTGCTGTTCGTAAATATATGATTGACATGAACAATAAGTTAATTTAACATAATTAAAGAATTTTAAAATACCGCATAAGGAGGTGGAATGTTGAAACATATAATGATAGACCTTGAGATGAACAAAATAAAAAAACAGTACAGAGATGATAAGAAACTGGCAAATGAACTTATTGAGATTGGTGCCGTGAAGATGGATGATGATTTTAATGAAGTTGACAGGTATCAGTCTTATGTTATGCCTGATTATGGAAAAATGGATTCTCATATTATCAAATTGACCGGGATAACGGATGAAAAACTTGAGGGTGCACCGAGATTTAAAGATGCCATGCAGGATTTTGAAAAGTGGATAGGTGGTGGTGCAGTGACATTTTATTCATGGAGCATGGCAGATATAAGGCAGTTTCAGACGGAGTCGGCATTTAAGGAATATCAGTCGGAGACGCTCCGTAAGATGGAGAAAAACTGGATTGATTTCCAAGAAGAGTATAGCAGGCTGCTTGGAATAGACAAAAGGATTAAGCTTAAGCAGGCAGTATCATCGGCTGATTATGATTTTAAAGGGGCACAGCATACTGCACTTGCTGATGCGGTAAATACGGCTGAGATATTAAAGTTGTCAAAGAATCCGCAGGAATTTGAGCGTGTTATGAAACCGATACTTGACTTGTTCAGAAAAGATCAAGGAGGCTCGACACTGATTGATATGTGTCCGGAATTTTTTGCGGAAGCGTTAAAAAAGGATGAAACAAAAAAGAAGGAATAGATAATCAAATATCTATTCCTTCTTTTTATGACTATATATATATGAATTATTAACTTATATAGCAATTTTTGGAGGGCAAAACGCTGTTTTTTCCCTTATTATGGAATTAGGAAAATACTGTAATATAGTGGTGCCCTTTTTACCTGACTGTAACGCGTACGCGGGCTTTTTTACCGTTAAATGCTTTTAATGTGATAGTTGTTCTGCCGCGTCTTTTTGCTTTTACTTTTCCTTTTGAATTTACGGTAGCAACAGATTTTCTTGAAGATGAGAATTTAATCTTTTTACTGTAATAACCTTTTGAAAATCTGACTTTGACCGTAAAGGAATGACCGCGGCGCACAGTTTTTCTCTTGTAAGGACGGCTTGAAATACGCTTTGGTGCCTTGTAAACATTAACTGAGTAAGTGGCAATGTTTCCGTCATTTGATATTGCGGTAATGCGTGCACTTCCTTTTGAAAGTCCTTTTATCTTACCGGTAGTCTTATTTACGGAAACAACTTTGTTGTTGCTGCTCTTGTAGCTTATACTTGAGCTGTCTGTTTTCGTAGAAAGTTTTGCTTTAAGTGTATAAGTTTCTCCTTTTCCGATTTTTACTGATTTTTTTGAGAAGGAAACTTTAGTGTTTGTAGCAGCAATACCGTTTGAGGTAAATGCTTTTATAGGAATATTGTTTAAAGTTCTGTCATCATATGTGGCACAGTCTATCCATGAATTGTCGTTGTAAAGATAACTCTGTCCCGGTTCGCTGGCATAAGAGTAAAGCACACCACTGTTTAACTCACTTCTTCCCTCTATAGGGATATAAGCCTGATTTTTTGTTGAAGCATCATATTTATATGTAATCGCAACGGCAAATTTACTTCCCGGAGAAAGAGTGCAGCTTGTTGGAAGTTTTATGGTGTGATAACCACTGTAATCTGCCGTACCTGATATGGTGCAGGCGCTTGCTAAAGTACCGGTGTCAGGGGTGGTTCCGGTGAGGTTTTTATAAATTTTAATCGTGTATTTCTGATTGTCGCTTATCGTGTAAAATGAAACGGCATTTAATGTCTCTTCAAATGATGAACTGCTTGTAAAGACATTTGCACCGGTAAAGTCATTTCCAGGAATACTTACTGCATCAGACCAGCCGTTTCCGTCATACTGATATATATTTTCATAGTTTGCTGTAGTTTCAACTGCCATTGTGTAAATATCACTTATTGACGGTTCTTCGTATGAGAGCCAGAAATATCCACCGTCATTGTACTTTGTTCCGTAGCTGTTAGCTATAAGCCACGCACCGTTTGAGGATGGACGACTGCCCTCCTTGAAGTTGTCTTTTGAGTAACTGTCATCCCATCCGATAATGGTTACGCAGTGATTTGCAGCCTGTTTTGCAATATTTCCGGTGTATGTAGTCTGATAATAAGATTTACCGGAATTTGTGTTTGTCTCAAAACCTGATGCATCGTAGTAGAGTGATGCATTTAATGCACCCTGGTTCATTATGGCTTTTTTGATAGTGCTTCTTGTAGTATAGTCAAGACAATCTGCATTCTGGAGATGAACATATGAATCATATCGCAAAGATTCACCGTTTGCTGTCATAGTATTTATCATTTCCTGCTCTTTGTCTGTTGTATCAGCGTTAAAAGGTGCTGCTTCTTCTTTTTCGGCACCTGACCATGCGGCAAGAGTGAATATGGCTGAAAGTGCATTTCCACCTGCATCGTAAGCGTTTAAGGTCTGTCCCTGACCAAATGGGTTGAATACATCTGATGGAAGGTCTGTACCCTTAATAGAGCATCCGTCACCATACATAGGGCTTTGTGTGTTTGTAATAGGATTGTATGAATACCAGGTAAGATGGCTTTCTGAATAGTCAGCAGTTTCAATGGTGTTAAGTCCGTTTAATATAGAGTTTGATTCCATGGCTTTTACGGCGGCAAAAGCCCAGCAGCTTCCTGTAACACCCTGGTCTTTGATAGAGGTTGTCTGTCCGTATTTTCTAAGATCATATGATGATGGGACAGAAGTTGCCTTTTTTCGAGTTGAAGGAAGGGAAGCGGAAGAACCGTCAAAATCAATTTTTTTGCCGTTTTCATCAACATATGAATAACGGAGAAGTCCGTCGTTGTTTTTTGAGACAACTCTTGACATTACAGACATATTGTCTATGCTTTTTTTGGTTGTTGTTTTCGCATCTGTCTGCACGGGAGCGTTTAAGCCTGCTATTGCAACACCTGCTGCGAGTGCACCGCAGAATGCTTTTTTTAAGTAAATGTTTTTCATAGTGTAAATCCTTTCACATAATTTATGTAATAGGTATTTGCGAAAATAATTATATGTTGTGTTATAGATGCACAATCTAATCTCACATTATGATAGTTTCGCAATTACCTAAATATTAAAAAAGATAAAAGGAGAAAAGTATGAGGGACAACAGAAGATTAAAAAAATATTGTAAGAGACTGACAGCGGCAGTTTTGATAGCAGGAATGACGATTACAGGAAGTTATTATGGTGATTTTTCAACATATGCCAAAACTGGTAAACAAAAAGTTGCTTTAAATGCAATATCAAAAAAGCTTCAAAAGGGAAAGACTTTTACATTGAAAGTCAAAAATGTTCCCAAAAATATCAAATCAAAGAAGATTAAATTTACGAGCAGCAAAAAGAGTGTTGCTTCAGTTACGGCAAAGGGCAAGGTAAAAGGAAATAAGGTTGGAAAAGCCGTTATCTGGTGTAAGGTTTCCTATAAGGAAAAAAAGAAGATTAAAGGAAAGACAAAGTGGAAATCCTTTAGCAAAACATTAAAATGTAATGTAAGAGTTGTGGCAAAGAAGGTAACACCGACAAATACGCCGAAGGTGAGCGAAAATCCGATGGTGACAGCTAAGCCGACGGCAACAGCAGGTCAGAATACAACGGCTAAGCCGACAGCGGCAGCGAGCCAGATACCTGCGGCTGCTCCAACGGCAGCAGTAAGCCCGACACCGACAGTTCCCCCGATAGCAACAGCAAGTCCGACACCGACAGCAACGGCAAGCCAGACACCGACAGCCACTCCGACAAGAAGACCTGCTACGGAGACAGCTTCCGAGGCATATCAGATGGTTCACGACCTCGGACTTGGCATAAATCTCGGAAACACAATGGAGAGTGTGTCACGTTACAAACTTGGCAGTGTTAATGCCTATGAAACTTGCTGGGGAGCACCGACCACGACTAAGGCAATGATTGACGGTATGAAAAATGCAGGTTTTAAGACGATAAGAATACCTGTGGCATGGTCAAATATGGTTTCAGATGATGGAAATTATACGATAAGTGATGGTTATTTTAATAGAGTTGAAGAAATCATGGGTTATGCCCTCGACAATGATATGTATGTTATAGTAAATATCCACTATGACGGTGGATGGTGGGGGCAGTTTGGTGCGTGCAAAAAGGACTCTGCCGGAAATATAGTTGCCGATGAGACAAGGCGTGCCGCTGCATGGAAACGATATGAGAGTTATTGGAAACAGATTTCTGAAAGATTTAAAAAATATTCAGGTCATGTTATTTTTGAGAGTGCAAACGAGGAACTTGGTACAAGATTAAATGATGCACTTAACTCAAACGGTTACGGATTTACAGAAGACATGAGCAGCGATGATATTATTTCAGGAAATCTGACAGACGATGAAAAATACGCTCTTGTCAATCAGATAAATCAGAAATTTGTCGATATAGTGCGTGCATCAGGCGGAAATAATGCAAACAGATTTCTTCTTATAGCAGGATATGATACCGACATATCAAAAACCTGTGACACAAGATACAAGATGCCGACCGATACTATAGAAAGTCATCTTATGGTTTCAGTTCACTACTATTCACCATATGGTTACTGTGATATAGCAAAACCTTCAAAAGAAGGGTATATTGCATCGTGGGGAAGTGATGATGAGATAAGCACGCTTAAAAGTGACTTTAAGAAAATGAAACTTCAGTTTGTCGATAAAGGTTATCCTGTGATTATCGGTGAATATAATGTCTGCGATACTGAAAATTCCGACGGAACATATACAAGAAAAACAGGCAGGGAAGTGTTTATAAGAAATGTATGCGAATATGCACTTGCAAATGGAATGTGTCCTGTTTTGTGGGATACGGGTATGGGTTACAGCCGTTCACAGTGCAGAATGTCAAATGACATTGATAAGGAATTGTTTGAGGGACTTTATAAGAAAGCTGAGAGTGGAACAGCATATGTACCTGATGAGATAAAAAATGAATATGTATGGACCGGAAATATAGGTGCATCAAGCTGGAATGCAGTGGCACCGGTTGCTACTGATGATGACTGGAATCTGCCTGTTAGTTCTGTTGGAGCTGCATATCAGATTAGTGGCATAGACTGGACAAAATTTACAAATCCGTATCTTGAGATAAAGATAAATTCGCTTACAGCGGGTAGCGGCGGTAGTGTGGACTACAAAGTGGCTAATAAAGTAAATGAAGATAATCAATACTATAAATATATAAATGGCTCTGATGCAAAGGCGAGCGGAACATTTAAGCTGAGTACAGGAGAAATGTTAAAGATTGATTTGTCAAAAGACGGTCTTTCGGGTTATGATAATATATATATTGGCATGGTTGGTAAAGGTTCTAACGCAGTAGCTTTTAATGCCAATGTCACTATTACAATAAAAGACAGCAGCAATTAAATAAAGTATTTGAGCAAAAGCAGATATTATTATAAAATTATATATAGAATTTTGTCTGGCGGATTGCACTTAACCTGAGATTTTAAGGATATTTTTTGCGGCAGGCTGTCTGAAAATGAGGTGAAATAAATTTGAAGATGATATTACCTAAAAATGTTTCATATATTATTAGTAAACTTGAACAGGCAGGATTTGAAGCCTATGCGGTAGGCGGCTGTGTGAGGGACACTCTGCTTGACAGAAAACCGCAGGACTGGGATATTACGACCTCCGCAAAACCTTTACAGATAAAGGAGCTTTTTAAAAAGACTATCGACACGGGGATACAGCATGGCACGGTCACTGTCATGCTCGACCATGTCGGTTATGAGGTGACAACTTACAGGATAGACGGTGAATATGAGGACAACAGGCATCCAAAAAAAGTAGAGTTTACCGACAATCTCAAACTTGACCTTGAAAGACGCGATTTTACGATAAATGCCATGGCTTATAACGATAATAGAGGGCTTGTCGACGAATTTGGGGGTATTAAAGACCTCAAAGATGGTATAATAAGATGTGTTGGTGATGCGGGTCAGAGATTTGACGAGGACGCACTCAGGATGTTAAGGGCAGTGAGGTTTGCAGGACAGCTTGGTTTTGCCATCGAGGAAAAGACAAGAGAAGCTATTGTTGAGAGAGCAGACCATCTTAAAAATATAAGTGCCGAGAGGATAAGAGTTGAACTTACGAAACTGCTTGTTTCTAAAGAAGCAGGGCGGATAAGGGATGCCTATAAAACAGGCATGACAAAATATTTTCTGCCTGAACTTGATGCTGCGATGCAAACTGAACAGAAAAATCCGCATCATATCTACACGGTCGGAGAACACAGCATATGCGGTATAGAGCTTATGAACTGTTTCTTTGGGATTACTTCCGATAAAAAGATTTATGATAAGATACCTGAGAATGTACTTGAAACGGCAAAAAAACTTGCCGCTAAAATGGATAAAAAACAGCAGACGGTTTTGTGCATGACGATGCTTCTTCACGATATAGCAAAACCAGCAGTCATGACAGTCGATGAAAAAGGAATCGGTCACTTTATCGGTCATCCGGCACAGAGTGAGAAAATGGCAAAGAAGATAATGAGGAGACTTACTTTTGACAATGACTCCATATCAAAAGCGTGCAGGCTCATAAGATTTCATGATTACCGTATGGAAGATAAGAGCAGGGCTTTCAGGCGTGCCGTGTCAAAGATAGGTGCTGACATTATGGATATGCTTTTTCTTGTCGAGTATGCCGATGTTCTGGCACAGAGCGATATGCAGCGTGATGAAAAACTTGCAAAGATAGACGCAGGTGTTAAGAGATTTGAATATATTATGGCAAATGCACAGCCTTTGTCGATAAAAGACCTTGCGGTGACAGGTTCAGACCTTATAGCCGCCGGAGTAAAACCGGGACCAAAGATGGGAGAGATACTTAAGGCAATGCTCGACAAGGTACTTGACGAACCTGAACTGAACACGAAAGATGGTCTGTTAAACTATCTTAAATATGAGAAGGGCAATAAAAATGTTGAGGAGAACGAAGATTTATAGTAAAATAACTGTAAATGTGTTTAGCACCTGTTACATTGTAAGGGATAATGATAACTTATGATGTGGCATAAGTATTAAGTTAGTTTCACTACTTCTATTTATTTTAGAGCAAAGATAAATAGTATTATAAATAAATTGCTCGGAAATGGGGATTATTATGGATTTAAATGTAAGGCTTGCGAAGATGACAAAAGCTATGAAGACACAGCTTTTTATCGACAATCTTACAACGATATTTAACCCACAGGCTCTTTTTAGTGATGGTACGGCACAGTATCGTATTCCGCCTGAACCAAAAGCAAATGAGAGTGTAAAGCTCAGATTCAGAACCGGCAGGGAAAATATTGACAGAGTGGTTCTTGTTGTGTGTACTGATACGCGCATCGAGATGAAGAAAGTATATAATGACAGACTGTTTGATTATTATGAGAGTACGGTCGAACTTTCTGACAAGATGATAGATTATTATTTTGAGGTGACGAGCGGAACGGTCACTGTCTATTACAACAGCGTAGGTGTGTGCAGCGGAGTTGAGCCGTATTATAATTTTACGATAACACCATCATTTCACACTCCTGACTGGGCAAAAGGTGCAATATTTTATCAGATATATGTTGACCGTTTTTATAACGGTGACAGGTCAAACGATGTTGAAAAAGATGAGTATGTCTATATAGGTGAGGGTACTGACAAGGTGACTGACTGGTTTAAGTATCCGGCAGCAATGGGTGTAAGGGAATTTTACGGCGGAGATATAGCAGGAGTATGGCAGAAACTTGATTATCTGCAGGAACTTGGTGTAGATGCGATATATTTTAATCCGATTTTTGTATCACCGTCAAACCACAAATATGATATTCAGGATTATGATTATATAGATCCTCATTTTGGAAAGATAGTTAAAGATGAGGGTGAAGTGCTTCACAGGGACGAAAATGGAAATCTCATGTGTGACGGTACTTACCCAAACAAATATGCAACAAAATATGTGTGCAGGGTTACAGACAAAGAAAACCTTGAGGCGAGCAACCTTTTTTTTGCTGAGTTTGTCGAGGAAGTTCACAAAAGGGGCATGAAAGTTATTCTCGATGGAGTTTTCAATCACTGTGGTTCTTTCAATAAATGGCTTGACAGAGAGTGCATTTATGAGGATGCCGAGGGTTATGAAAAAGGGGCTTATATATCCGCAGACAGTCCTTACAGGACTTTCTTCAGGTTTAATGAAGATATGTGGCCGTACAATTATCGCTATGATGGCTGGTGGGGACACGATACACTACCTAAGTTAAATTATGAAGATTCACCGCTTTTATTTGACTATATCATGCATATAGCGAGAAAATGGGTTTCACCGCCGTACAATGTTGACGGCTGGAGACTTGATGTGGCGGCAGATCTCGGTCAGTCACAGGAATACAATCACTATTTCTGGAAAGAGTTTAGAAGAAATGTCAAGGAAGCAAATCCTGAAGCTATTGTTCTTGCAGAGCATTATGGTGATCCGACAAGCTGGCTTCAAGGTGACCAGTGGGATACCGTTATGAACTACGATGCGTTCATGGAACCTATTACATGGTTTTTGACAGGTGTAGAAAAGCACAGTGATGAGTACAGGGAAGATCTTCTTGGTAATGCTGATGCGTTTTTTGGTTCTATGCGAAATTATATGACAAGATTTAATACACAGTCGCTTCAGGTTGCCATGAATGAACTTTCAAATCACGATCATTCAAGATTTATGACGAGAACAAATCACAAAGTCGGAAGAACGGCAAGTGTAGGACCTCAGGCGGCAGATGAGGGCATAGATAAGGCTCTTTTCAGGCTTGGTGTCATGATACAGATGACATGGCCGGGAGCACCGACTATATATTATGGTGATGAGGCAGGACTTTGTGGATGGACTGACCCGGATAACAGAAGAACTTATCCGTGGGGCAGAGAGGACAATGAACTTATAGAGTTCCACAGACAGCTTATAAGGATACACAAGGATTATCAGGTGTTTAAGACAGGCTCGATAATGTTCTTAAAAGGTCAGTATAAACTTATAGGTTATGGACGATTTGATGAAAATGACAAGATAGTTGTTATGATAAACAGCAGCGATGAGGTACGTGAAGCTGACATACCGGTATGGCGAATGGGAATTATACAGGAGACACGAATGGCAAGACTGATGCTTAGTGACAGGGAAGGTTATTCAGATGAAGCAAAGGTATATCCGGTCGTAAATGGACTTATCCATGTTGAATGTCCTCCGATGTCGGGAATGATAATAAAAGATATAGAAAGCATGGGATAGATGAGATATGGGAAAGATAAGAGACTGGATGCACGGCAGTGGAAGAAAAACCGTCATAGCAGTTGTGACAGTTATTGCGGCTGCAATAGTCATACATTATTTTGTGGTGGAAAGGCATGGCAAATGGGGACTTGAGAGTGCCTACAGTGCAGGTGTCAATGAAACGGTATCACCAAAGCCACAGAAAGATTATTATGTCGGCGGCAGCAGTATAGGCGGAGTTGACAAAAATACGAAAATATCTACGGGTGATACCATAAAAAAGACTGATGAGTAGAGAGTGTGCGGTAGTTTCTGACAATAATTATATTGTATTGCTGCCGCAAAATAGGACAGCAATAATTACACAGCAAAAAAGTTGTCCGTTATTTATATATTTTCATTGCTTTTATAATTATAATTATAATATAATGTGATGAAAGGGTTAAAAATATATAGCAATGTATGTTTACATACAAATTGCTTGACACAAAAAACACTGACAATAAGATTGGAGGTGTTTGCGGGGTTATAAAAATAACCCGGACGGAATAAAGTGCCGGATGTAAAAACGGCGGAACGGAGGAAAAAATGTACAGTTTAATTCCAGTGGTATGTGCACAGGATATCACAGCACTTGTTCGTGCACTGCCTGGTTCTGTAGCCCAGGGTCTTATCTGGGGAATTATGGCGATAGGTGTGTTTTTAACATTTAAAATACTTGATTTTGCCGATCTTACGGTTGATGGTACTATGGCAACCGGTGGTGTTGTTACGGTAATGCTTATATTGAAAGGATGGAATCCGGTTGCAGCAGTTGCAGTTGCATTTGTTGCGGGTATGCTTGCCGGACTTATAACGGGTATTTTACATACGGTACTCGGTATTCCGGATATTTTGGCAGGTATTCTTACACAGCTTTCATTATATTCGATAAATCTGAACATATCTGAAGGAAAAGCAAATCAGGCTGTAAATGTAGATATGTATAAACTCGTTGTTTCAGGCAGAGACAATCCTGCCGCGATAGTTACGGTCGTTATCATACTTTTGGTCGTTATCGCACTTATGTACTGGTTCTTTGGAACAGAGCTTGGTTTCACTATCAGGGCAACAGGATGCAATCCAAATATGTCAAGGGCACAGGGAATTAACACAAATGTTGCAAAGGTACTTGCACTTGTATTTTCAAATGGTCTTGTTGGATTTGCAGGCGGACTTCTCTCACAGTATCAGGGTAACTTCGATGTAAACATGGGCAGGGGTTCTATCGTTATCGGACTTGCTTCTGTTATCATCGGTGAGGTACTTGGAGAAGCTATATTCGGAAAGAAACTCAATTTCAGCGGAAGACTTGCATTTGTTGCAGTCGGAAGTATAATTTACTACATAGTTATCCAGTTTGTATTGTGGCTCGGTCTTCCTACAATAGATATGAAGATGTTCTCAGCTATGGTAGTTGCGATATTCCTTGCGGTTCCTTACCTCAGGGGAAAGGCTAAAAATTCATACAGAAAAGCCGCAAAAGGAGGTGCCGGAAAATGTTAGAGTTAAACAATGTGTATAAAACATTTAATCTTGGTACTATAAACGAAAAGAAGGCATTAAATGGTGTCAATTTAAAACTTGAGGATGGAGATTTTGTTACCGTTATCGGTGGAAACGGAGCGGGAAAATCTACCACTCTAAATGCTGTTGCAGGTGTATGGCCTATAGATTCGGGAAGTATTATTATTGACGGAGTTGATATGACAGGTCTTTCAGAGCATAAAAGAGCACCTTATCTTGGCAGGGTATTCCAGGATCCGATGAACGGAACAGCGGCGACAATGGAAATTATAGAAAATCTTGCTCTTGCGGCAAGACGAGGACAGCACAGAGGTCTTAAGTGGGGCGTTACTAAGTCTGAGAAGAAAAAATACAGAGAAATGCTTGCAAAACTTGATCTTGGTCTTGAAGATAGAATGACATCAAAAGTCGGACTTCTTTCGGGCGGTCAGAGACAGGCACTTACACTTCTTATGGCAACGATTAAAAAGCCTAAGCTTCTTCTTTTAGATGAGCATACGGCGGCACTCGATCCAAAGACCGCAGCAAAAGTGCTGGAATTATCAGATAAGATTATCGCTGACAATCATCTTACTGCTATGATGGTAACACATAATATGAGAGATGCGATAGTACACGGAAACCGCCTTATTATGATGAATGAAGGAAAGGTTATTCTTGACATAAAAGGCGAGGAGAAGAAAAAACTTACTGTCGAAGATCTTCTTCAGAAATTTGAGGAAGTGAGCGGTGAGGAATTTTCAAACGACAAGGCGTTGTTAGGATAGGTTTTAACAGAGGGATGTCACGAAAAAGTGACACCCTCTTAATAATATATATAAAAGTTTTATATTTACATAATTAAAAACGGAAATGAGGGAAAAATGGGTCAGACTATTGCAAATGTATTTTATAAGCAAAGAGCAGACTTCTTAGAAGAACAGAAAGAAAGAGACAAAAGGCTTAAATTTCCGGATGATGTTGAAGAAATCAGAGATATTCCATATCTTAAAGATGGATTAAAAGCACACCATCTTGATGTCTATAAATCTAAAATTATAACACCGGAGCAGGAGCATAGGAAGTTTCCTGTCATAATAAATGTACATGGAGGTGGACTTATTCTTGGAAATAAGGAGTTTAACAGATATTTTTGTGCCAAACTGTGTCAACTCGGATATATTGTATTCAGTGTGGAATACAGACTTGTGCCTGACTGTATGTTTTATGACCAGTGTGAAGATTTGTCAAGAGCATTAGATTTTATAAACGATAATCTTTCAAATTATAATGGAGATGCAGAAAGGATATTTGCAGCAGGAGACAGTGGCGGGGCGTGTCTGCTCACATACACTGCTGCGATGATGAAATGTGCCGGTATGGCAAAGGGGGCAAAAGTAAAACCGGCTCAAATAGACATAAAGGCAATGGGACTTATAAGTGGAATGTTTTATACAAATAAATTTGATAAATTAGGATTGTTTCTTCCGAAATATCTTTATGGAAAAGATTATAAAAAGAGTGAATTTGCTAAGTATGTAAATCCGGAAAATAAAGAGCTGCTTAAAGCCTTGCCGCCATGTTTTCTTGTATCAAGCAGAGGTGACAATCTTAGAAAATATACACTCAACTTTTATAAAGCACTGAAACCGGTAAATACAAAAAGTGAATTGTTATATTTTAAGAAAGATAAAAAACTAACACACGCATTCAGTGTTTTTGAACCTGAACTGGCGGAAAGTCATGAAACGATGAAAAGAATGTCGGATTATTTTGCACGAATCATTGTATAGTTTGAGGATAAAATTGAAAACTAATTATTTGTTGTTCTTATAGAGTGAATAAAATTTAACATTGATTTTGCAATTATCCGAACAGTTATAATATACGGAGGTAAAGCTGTTATGGATTATAATGAAAATGAATTTAAAGAAAAAGCAAACAGAAAAGCAAGGCGTATATGGTTTGTTTTTGCAATACTTCTTTCAGCAAATTATGGTTCGGATGTATCTAAAGGATTAAATACCGCATCATATTATTTTGTATTTCTGGCACTTTGCTGGATTCCGATAATAGCCGGCGAGATATTGCTTAGAAAAAAAGGCTGGGAAACGGATTTGTATAAATATGACCTTGTTGTCGGATATGGGATTTTTTATACTTTTGTCATAAGTACGACTGAGTCACCTATAGCATTTACATATGTATTGCCGGTGACAAGTCTTTTGGTATTGTATAAGAACCGTAAATTTATGATATATTGTGGAATTGTCAATTCTATAATAATCATTATAAGTTCTGTATATCATGTAATGGGTGGTTACAATTCGGCAGCAGATATGAAAAATTACCAGCTTGAATTTTCAGCTACAGTGCTTTGTTATATATGTTATGTCATGTCGATACATCATCTTAACGAATCAGATGGTGCAATGACAAACAGTATAAAGGCTGACCTTAAACGAGTTATAACTACTGTAGAGAAAGTTAAAAAGGCAAGTAACTCTATTATGAGCGGGGTTTCCGTTGTAAGAGAGATTTCAGTTGAAAATACACATAGTGCAGGTGTTGTTGCCGATGGAATGGTTACATTGACAGATAATAACACAAAGCTTGAAAATACAACCGATTCATCGGTGGAAATGACAACTGACATAAGTTCGCAGGTAGAACGCGTGGCAGAAATGATAGAGCAGATGGTCAGCCTGACAGCAGAGTCAACAGAACACGCAAAGACAAGTTCGACAGATCTTGAGAGTCTTGTGGAGACTACTCATGCTATGACAGATCTGGCATCTGATATGGGACAGATTCTTGAAAATTTCAGGGAAGAGTTTGAAAGAGTTAAGGCTGAAACAGGCAAAATTGAAGAAATAACTGAACAAACAACATTGCTTGCCTTAAACGCTTCTATAGAAGCAGCAAGAGCAGGTGAAGCAGGAAGAGGTTTTGGAGTAGTTGCACAGCAGATAAGTTCATTAAGTACAGAAACACAGTCATCATCAGGAATGATAGAGGATGCACTTATAAGGCTTCAGGAAACATCAGACAAGATGACGGCTTCTATGGAGGAGACGATAAATCTTGTTCAGGAAACATACAAGAAAGTTACAAAGACCGGGAAAAATGTTGGCAAGATAAATAATGATTCAAAACAGCTTGAAAGTCATATTCAGGAAATTGATATTGCAATGAAAGAGGTTGAAAACTCAAATCATCAGCTTGTGGATAACATGGATAGTGTATCCGGAATTGTTTCCGATATGACGGGATGTATATCATATTCAAACGAGATGAGCAGCCGTATGCTTAGTAAATATGAAGAGTCCATGACCAATATTAATGATATTGAAAAAACAGTGGAAGCTCTTATGTGTGAACTTGGTATTGGTGGTTTTATGGGAGTTGAAGATATTATGCCGGGAATGAAAGTCCAGATAACGATGGATGGTGCATCAGCAGAAGTATATCATGGTGAAGTTGAAAAGCAGAAAGATGACAGGATAGAAGTAAATCTTCCTAAATTAAATAGCGATTTGGCAAAGGATAGATTATGCAGGATGCAGATTACGGTTGGAAATGTATTATATATATGGAAAGATGCGAAAGTTGTTTCGGCAGCTTCACAAAATTCACATTTATTTGAGATACTCGTGACATCAAGACCGAAGATAAAGAACCGCAGAAAGTATCCTCGTATGGATATAAGCAATAAGTGTAAGATATTTGTTGAAGAGACCGGAAAAGAGATTGATGGACAACTTGACAATATAAGTGCAAATGGTTTTGCATTGCTCACGAAAGAGTCTTATTTTAAGGAAAACAAAGGAGCAAAGATTAAGATAACCATAGAAGATTTTGATCTTCCAAAGCATAATGTTCTCGAAGGTAAAGTCATCAGGTGCTCTGAGAATGAAGGTGTGTTCATAGTGGGATGCCAGATGCCGGAGGATGACAATGAAATAAGAGAATATGTTAATAACAGTATTTAAGCAATATGCCAAAAACTCTCAGAATCTTTTGGTTCGTGATAGTTTTTGGCATATTGTTATTTTATTCTAAGATGAAGTAGACAAAAGCTGCATTGCAATGGATAGCAGGTTTCATAATATAAGAAATACAATATCTGACTGTTACGATGCAGGATAGATACTGACAAGATTTATTGTTCTCTTAGTTGATGGTGAAGAACTTTATCTTTATACATTTCTTCGTCAGCAGCTTTTATAAAGTCATCAAGTGAAATCTCCGGAGTAGGAATCCCGGTTATTATGCCGATACTTGCACTTACATCATAAGGATGGTTATGCATTTTATTATAAATATTGATATTTTGATGAATTTTATCCAAAAAATCATTAGCATCAAGATCATCGGCGAGGGGACCTGCCATGACAAATTCATCACCGCCAAATCTTGCACAAGTCTCATCCTGAAAGCTCGAATTTATAAGTATGTTTCCTATTGCAGAGATAGCAATATCACCATCTGAATGACCATATGTGTCATTTATCTTTTTTAATCCGTTCAAATCAACAGAGATTGCGATAAAATGTTTTTCTTCATTTATGCACCGATTAAAATCAGGCAAAACTTTTTGATAAAAACCGCGTCTGTTTAAAAGACCGGTAAGAGGATCATGTATATATTTATTTTCAAGACTGGATATAATATTTTGCTGTCTCTGATGTACTTTCATGGTTTCAAGTGCAGTACTTACATTCATAAGAAACTGGTAGAGCTGTTCCATATTCATTTTGTCAGGTTCATACACTAAAGCCGCATATCCAATCGTATGATCCAGTACATGCAATGGAAGAAATAGTATATTATCTTCCTCTTCAAGCACGGATTCAATATTTGGCAGAAGATTTGAAGTTTCAAAGTCAGTCATTCCCTGCCATATGGTATCGTGTTTTGATAATACAACATCCATATGATTTGAATATCCGAAATGAAGTGATGCATTATCGTCCAAAATGTCGGACAATTCTTCATCTTCTGTCAGAAAATTATCAACAACGCAAAGCCAGAAACGATGGCTGAAAAAATTTTTTGCATACCGTGTGAGTTTGTCAAACATACCTTGAAATGAAGAATTGTCGTTAAGGTCGGCAGTCATGTTTATCTGGTCTTTATTAAATTGAATCTGAGCGTCATACCTGTTGTTTAGGTTATATGAAAGGTTATTGTATTTTTTAATGCTGTCATAATGACATCCGCATGAACCGCCTATTATAACATTAGAATTTATATAGTTGACGGCAGGAACTTCCTTATGGTTAAAAATATCATTTAAAATATCAAATGCTTTTATAACGGCATTTTCATAATCATGCTGTGCAGTAGTAATAGCAGGATAGTGTTCGATAGCCTGTATCAGACC
>ENA-OPWR01001694-OPWR01001694.1-human-gut-metagenome-genome-assembly--contig:-NODE-1694-length-16257-cov-3.756265_pt1 | contig 16257 bp, 11 predicted proteins | sample MGYA00241507_ERZ502006 | MGnify/ENA primary metagenome ERZ502006 (study PRJEB25962, sample SAMEA2043041) | human gut metagenome | biome: human gut; feature: human-associated habitat; material: faeces...
TACCGCGACGCGCTGGCGCTGATCAAAAAGGAGAACCCATTCCCCGCCGTGTGCGGGCGCATCTGCAACCGCCGGTGCGAGGATGCCTGTACCCGCGGCACCATCGACCAGGCCGTGGCCATTGACGCTGTGAAAAAGTTCATTGCCCAGCAGGACTTAAACGCCGAGAGCCGCTATGTGCCGCCGGTGGTGCAGCCCTCACTGCAGGGGCGGTGGAAACAGAAAATTGCCATCATCGGCGGCGGCCCTGCGGGTTTGAGCTGTGCATACTTTTTGGCGCTGCAGGGCTACAAGCCCACCGTGTTTGAGAAAAATCCCCATCCGGGCGGCATGCTGCGGTATGGCATCCCCTCGTTTAAATTGGAGAAGGACGTTATCGATGCCGAAATTGAGATTTTGAAAGAACTGGGCGTCGAGATCCGCTGCGGCGTGGAGGTCGGCAAGGAAGTAACGCTGGCTGACTTGCGCGCAGACGGGTATAAGGCGTTCTATCTGGCCATCGGCTGCCAGGGCGGCCGCAAAGCCGGTGTGCCCGGCGAGGAAGCTGCGGGTATCCAGACTGCCGTGAACCTGCTGCGCACCGTGGGCGACGACGAGAACTATAAGATGAGCGGCAGGACCGTGGTCATCGGCGGCGGCAACGTGGCCATTGATGCGGCGCGTGTCTCACTGCGGTGCGGCGCGGACGCGGTAACGATGGTCTGCCTGGAGCCCCGGGACGGTATGCCGGCTTCGGCCGAAGAAATTGCCGAGGCCGAGGAGGAAGGCACCGCCATCCGCTGCGGCTACGGCCCCAAAGAGTTCGTGACGGAGAACGGCCATGTGACCGCCGTGGTGCTGAAAAAATGCACGGGTCTTTACAATCCAGAGGGACGCTTTGCACCTGCCTACGACGAAAACGATACCATTACCCTGCCCTGCGACAATGTGGTGCTGAGCATTGGCCAGTGCATCGAATGGGGCGATCTGCTGGACGGTGAAGCCGTAGAGCTGGGCCGCGGCCAGGGCGCTGTGGCCGACCCTGTGACCTACCAGACCGCCCAGCCGGATGTGTTTGTGGGCGGCGACGTCTACACCGGCCCGCGCTTTGCCATTGACGCCATTGCCGCCGGCAAGCAGGGCGCGGTATCCATCCACCGCTTTGTGCAGCCCAACACCAGCATGACCATCGGGCGCAACCGGCGGGAATTCTTTGAGCTGGACAAGGGCAACCTTTCCATTGGTGAATACGACCATACGCCCCGCCAGCAGGCCGCCGTAGATGAGCACATCGACGCGCATCGTTCGTTCCGGGATGCCCACCTGACGCTGACCGAAACGCAGGTACGGGCCGAGACCGCCCGCTGCCTGGGCTGCGGCGCCAGTGTAGTGGACCCCAACAAGTGCATCGGCTGCGGCGTTTGCACCACCAAGTGCGAGTTTGACGCCATCCACCTGCATCGTGACCTGCCCCAGTGCAGCAAGATGGTGAAGAGCGAGGACAAGTTCAAGGCAATTTTGCCCTACATGGCCAAGCGGGAGATCAAGATCCGCTTTGCCAAAAAGGGAAAGTGAGCCGTTATGCATGAACTGGGAATCGTTTTCCATATCATACGCACAGTGGAAGATGTGGCAAAACAGAACGATGTAACGCGCATACGACGTGTAACGCTGCAATTGGGCGAGGTGAGCGGCGTGGTGGAGAGCTACCTGCAGGATTGCTGGAAGTGGGCTGCTGCCAAAACGGACCTGCTGCCCGGCGCGGTGCTAACGGTGGAGACCATCCCGGCCGTCACCCAATGCCAAGCCTGCGGGCGGCAGTACGAGACCGTGCGCTACGGCCGAACCTGCCCCCATTGCCAAAGCCCGGATACCTACCTGGTGCAGGGCAGCGAGATGATGATAAAAGAAATTGAAGCGGTGGAAGCGGACGACGCGGCCACCTGAATACGAGCAAAGGCCCCGGTATCCACGCCGGGGCCTTTGTGTTTTTTTATTTCGTTTTGGCTCTGTTGGAGCAGGCGCAGCAGCGGAAAGCTGCGCGCGGCGGGGCGTACTGCGATCGCGGCTATAAGAAAAAGCGGTGTTGAAGTGAAACGCGCCTGAATTATGACTTGCATCTTCGCGCCAAAACGGATAAAATTGACCTTAATAAAGTAAAAAAAGGTGCAGAGATGACTGCAAGTGAAATCGAGGCGTTGGGCGGCTACTATGGGGCCACGCCGAAGCCCGCGGACTTTGAGGCGTTCTGGCAGGCGCGCATGGCCGAGGCAGACGCGGTGCCGCTGGACTATACCGTCACCTAGGCCAAAGAGGTGCCCAGCTGGGACGGCTGCGACTTTTTGGACCTGTGGTTTACTGGCATGGCAGGTGCGCGTATCTACGCCAAATATCTGCGGCCGCACAGCGATAAGCCCGTGCCGCTGGTGCTGCAGTTCCACGGCTACCCCGGTGCGTCCCGCTCCTTTGCCGAGCAGGCCTCCTTTGCCGGGATGGGCATGGCGCTGATCGCCATGGATTGCCCCGGCCAGGCCGGGTACAGCGTGGACGCCGGCGGCTTTTTGGGCACAACCGTGTCCGGGCACATCGTCGCCGGGCTGGACGGTCCGGCCGATGGCATGTACTACGTGCGGCTGCATCAGAACATCCGCATTTTGTGCCGTATCGTGCGCCAGCTGCAGGAGATCGACCTGCGGCGGGTGTTCGTCAACGGCGGCTCTCAGGGCGGCGGGCTGGGGCTGGCCTGCTGTGCGCTGAACCCCGGCCTCATCAACCGTGCTGCCATCCTCTAGCCGTTTTTGAGCGACTTCAAGCTCGTGTGGGACCTGGGCGCGGACGAGATTGCCTACGAGGGCATCCGCTACTACGCCCGCTAGTTTGACGCCGACGAGCACCAGCAGGACCGCTGGTTCCGCCAGCTGGGCTATATCGACAGCAAAAACTTTGCCACCCTGGTGCAGTGCCCGGTGCTGTTTGGCACGGGACTGGAGGATGTCATCTGCCCGCCCCAGACCCAGTGCGCCGTCTACAACAATTTGCACTGCAAAAAAAAGCGGTATCTTTTCCCCGGTTATGGGCACGAGGAGATTGCAGAATTTGACGATATGCTGTTAGACTTTTTCTGTAAAGAGGAGGCTGTGCTATGACTATCACCGAACAGAAAGCCTTTTTGCAGACTTACACCGGCAAGGCGCAGGCCCCGGCACATCCGGCCCAGGATTGGGCAGACGCCGTGAGGGAACTGCATTTTGAAGCGCAGACTGCCCCAGTGGAATTTGCCAACGCTTACGGTGTGTATGAGCGGCTGACAATCACCTACGAAGGCCGCACCGTCACGGCGCGTGTCATCCGCCCGGCTTCAGCGGGGCAGCATCCCCTGCTTTTGATGTACCACGATCTGAACCGCGGCGTGCGCGGCTGGCACCACATGACGCGGTTTTTGGCACTGGGCTTTGGTACGGTGGCGCTGGAGGCCGAGCCTTACAAGGGCGATTGGCTGGCTGACCTCGCGCAGGCAGAGTTCCGCACGCGGTATAAGGACGCGCTGGCTGTGGCCAAGGCCGCGCTGGCGCTGCCCTGGGTGGACGCGGAACGGGTGCATGCTTTTGGAGAGGGCTTCGGCGGCGGACTGGCACTGCTGACGGCCTGCCTGCTGCCCGAGGTGAAGCGCTGTGCGGTGCTGAATCCACTGCCCGGCGATTTTGCCGGAGCGGGCGTGGCCGGACAGGACGACCTCGACCTTGCTAATTTTGCGCCCCTTTGCCGCGCCGAGGTGCTGTTGGGCAGCTGCCTGATGGACACCTACGCGCCGCCCCAGGGGCAGGCGGCCATCTACAACCGGCTGGGCGGCCCCAAGCAGTGGAAGATGTACCCCAAGTATGTACATGAACGTGTCAACTTTTCCGAGAATCAGATGCTGCTTTTCTTCAAGAATGGCATCGCGGAGTAAGCCCTGACGCAAAACTTTATAGCGAAAAAATGCGCCGCAGTTTGTACGCTGCGGCGCTGTTTTTGCAATCAGTACCCGTATAGTCAAATCTACCACAGGGCAGCCATCGGCATCTATAAGAATCGTTACTCTACCGTTTTCCTTCCATAACCCAAGCAAATGCCCTTGCGGTCCGTAGGTCGGCATCTTTGAAGTGACCGCCCGCGTTCCATTCCAGCGTGCAGGCTTTGCCGCGCTGGATTAAGGCGCTGTGCAGGGTACGGATGTTATCGCCTACTGTCGCCATCGTCTGATTTTTGGTATGTTCCTCGCGGTCACCAAGGCTGAGGTAAACACGCTGCGCCTGGATAGGGTGCGCCGCTTCGTATTCTGACCAGCCGGGAAACCATACGGACGGCGAAGCCGCCGCCACGCCATACAGCGCATCTGTCTGTGTTTCCGCCCACAGTGTAAACAACCCGGCCAGTGAGTAGCCGCCCAAAATAGCCTTGCCATCTTCCTTTATCGAATACTGTCGGCGGATGCGCGGCACAGCCTGTTCCAGCCATGCAAGCGTGTCCCCCGCCCTGACGCCGAAGCCCTGCTTGCCCCACACAGGCGGCGCAGGCCAGGGCGACAAATCATCGTTCCAGTTTTCGACTTGGACAGCGGCCAGCAAAAATGGTTGTGCAGTTTGCCGATGTATAGCTTCCACTTCCCGCGCCATCCCGGCAAAATCGTGTTCATCCGCCATTTGCAGCAGCAAGTATTCAGCGCCAGTATCACCATAGATACGGCAGCTTCTGTTTTGTATCTGCAATAACTGGTTATCCATAAAATTGATTGTGTATTATCAGTCGATGGCGGCGCCTTTGGCCGCACATACGATCGTTGTCATGGAGTTGGCCTCGATCTCACAGGCAATAAGGCTGCCCTTGATGCGCAGTGTGACCGGCATGCATTGTTCCGTTCGGTTCAGCAGCACGGCTGCGAATGTGCCGTCGGGATTCACGAAGGACACTGTCTCCAGCTTGTCCGTGTAGCAGGTTGCCGCAATCCGCTTTGCTCCCGGCAATACATAATGGCTGAACTGTGCAATGTAGTAGTACGATAACTTATACTCAACTTCCTTTGTATTGGGATTGCACATGATCGGCGCATCGCAAAGATTGGAAACATGGTTCGGGCCGCCCTTTTCATCCAGCACGATGTTCCAATCAAAGAACAGATTCATACCGGCGTTAAAATTTCCAATCATATCGTGTGCGTAAATCTGCGCATTTTTTAGCTGATCTTTATCCCGAAAAGAATATTCAATGCATCCTTCCGTAAAAATCAACCGCTTATCAGGATATTGCTCGCGCACAAGGCGTACCGCATCGAAGTGGTCACCGCTGTACCAATGGAAGGCGAAACCGTCAATCATTGCATTGGTGCTTGCGGTAACACAAGTGCTTGCACATTCGAACAAACGCTCTTTGTTGTGGTCCCACAGATTGATTTTGATTTTTTCCAATCCGGCTTTCTGCAATGCAGGGTACAGATGCTTTTCAAGAAATTCGCGTTCTTCCTCATGCGTGTAGCGGCAGCTATCCCATGTCTGCGTAGCATGGGGTTCATTCTGCACAGTCAAAAATTCTACCGTGATGCCACGGTTTTCATATTCCCGAATATAGCGGCAGATATAGTTTGCCCACGCATCGGCATACTCCGGCAGGAGCTTTCCGCCGTGGTTGCGATCGTTGTTGGTTTTCATGAACGCAGGTGGAGACCACGGCGTAAGCATTACACCGATTTTATGACCGGCATACTGCTCTGCCAACCGGATATAGGGCAGAATGTATTTTTCGTCTCGTGCCAGCGAAAAGGTCTTGAACTCTTTATCCTGTGGATCCGTCACAGCAGAATAATTTCCCAGCGAGAAATCACAGCTGTCAAGATGGGTGCGAACAAAACTGTACCGCAGTCCCTCCGTTCCAAAATATCCCCGCAGAATTTTTTCTGCTGTTTCTTCCGGCATCTGCCGCAGCACCGAACCGGCAGCTTCGGTAATGGCGCCGCCGAAACCGTCAATCGTCTGATAGCGAATGTCCGGGTAGAGATTCAGCAGCTGGACTTCTTGTGTATCATCGTCTGCCACAACTTGCAACGGGGTAGTGACCTGCTTCACGACGCCGCCATCAAATAATGTGGTATGCTTATTTGCAGTCATAGGTGTATATTCAACGCCATGCAAACGAAGATTTTCTTTTGCAGCGCTGGGTGTTCCCGTCTGCCGAACCGACTCCGGGGTCGAATCTCGCCATTGAATCTCTTTCATAAAACGCACCTCTTATTTTTCTGAATCCACGGTCAAACCGCCAATGACTTTTCAGAAATGTCTCTTTCCTCTGCGCCCGGTAATTTTGCCTTCACTCATTGACAGCATCTGCCACACGCATTGCCCGTTTACGTTGTGCTATTTTCTGTGGTGTCATGGGATACCCCTGCGATGTATTTAATAAAATTGTACCATATTACGTCATTAAGTTCAAGTTTATCCGCTTTTATTTTCAGCCAGGCAAAAACCTTCTATCTGCGCGGCAATACCGCATAGATTGGAGATTGCTGTTGATGCCATGCTCAAACAGCCCCACTGCCCTTTTGTGTTGTATGTGGGGGTCAAAGAAATGGGGCAACCGCAAGGAATTTGAAGCCTGCCTCCGCAGCAAGCTGATCATTTAAGAGAGGCAATGCCGTTGAAAATAGGGATTTCATGTGCTATAATTTCAGTATCGCGTTGGATTCCCGCTTTGGAAAGGAGTCCACTATGGGTAAAAGCCTAAAGCGAAAAGAATGCGGAAAAGGCATACGCCAAAGAAAGGACGGGTTATATTCCGCAAGATGCTATACCAAAGATGGGGAACGGCGAGAAAATACTGCAAGTCGCTGCCCGAAGCCAAGCAAAAGAACCCCACAACCGCCGGCTATATGCTCTGCTGTTGGAAACCGGGCTGCGCACGGGTGACTGATTGGTTTGATTGGGGCCGCCATCCATTGGGAGAAGCGTACTCTTACCGTCAAAAATGAGGGGGCAACCCCAAAATCAGACAACATAAAATAACGATAATAAAGGAGAATTTTGGAATATGAAATTAGGTATCGAGGGCGATTCACCTGATTCTATATCTCAATAGTACTCCATAAATACCGATAATTCTTGATTTCAGCGTATTTTCTGCACAAATGTCCACTATATAACTTCATGCAATTCCATACTACTCCACGCCGAAATGGTGTAAAAATGGTGTATGGAAAATCGGATTGCAGACGCGAAAATGACACACTACTACCGCCCCCCAAAAATCGAATGAAAGCTCTGATGGAACACACAGCCATCGGCATGACCGTCCAACGGATATGCCGATGGTTGTTTCATTTTCTGCTGCATTTCGGGGCGAATATGGAGAAAAATATCGCCAGTACGTCGCTTGGATTTCCTGCCTATCTTGCCACTCCACCTTGTGATAACGGCATTTCGTGTGCCAATAAAGGGTGGAATCTTACCTTTGCAGGGCTTTGCTTGAATAGCAAAGCCTTATCTGAAATCATTTGTCGAATTTTGTATTTTGTCAGTTATAACTTATATTTTTGCAATTTATCCATTGAGTTTCAATCGTAAATGTGATATACTGTGGTCAGCCACGGAAGGAGGGTGAAGTTTTATGATTAAACGCGAACTGTATATGAGCCGTATCCGTCCGTTCATCGGAACGGAGCTGGTCAAGGTCATGACCGGTATCCGCCGCTGCGGAAAGTCGGTCATGTTGGAGCTGATTCAGCAGGAGCTTGCGGAGTCCGGCGTCAGCCGGGCGCAGTTTATCTCCATCAACTTTGAAGATATGAGCTATTCCCACCTGCAAACCGCGCAGGCTTTGCATGATGAGATCACCGCAAGAGCCGCAGAAATAGAAGGCAAGGTCTATCTCTTTTTCGATGAGATTCAGGAGGTCAAGGACTGGGAGAAGTGCATCAACTCTCTCCGCGTTTCACTTGACTGTGATATCTACATCACCGGCTCGAATGCAAAGCTGCTGTCCGGTGAGCTTGCGACCTATTTGGGCGGTCGGTATGTGGAGTTTGTGATCTATCCGTTCTCCTTCGGGGAGTTCATGGAGCTGTACCGCTCAATTGCCCCCGATGCGTCCATCCAGCAGTGTTTCCAAAAGTATCTGCTTGCCGGAGGGATGCCCTACCTCGCAAACCTCCGCTATGCAGATGCTCCGTCTAAGCAATATCTTCATGATCTGTTCAACTCTGTCCAACTCAAGGACATCGTGAAGCGGAATAAAATCCGGGATGTAGATTTGCTGGAACGGATCATTGCCTATGTGATCGCCAATGTGGGAACGACCTTCTCGGCGACCTCTCTTGCAAAGTTCCTGAAAAACGAGCAGCGCACCGTCGCCCCGGAAACAATTCTGAACTATATCAAATACTGCTGCGAGGCGTACCTTTTCTATCAGGTGAAGCGGGAGGACTTGCAGGGCAAACAGATCCTTGCCTCCAATGAGAAGTATTATATTGCCGATCACGGCATCCGCGAGGCGGTCTTTGGCGGCAATATGCGGGACATCAACCTCATTTTGGAAAACATCGTCTATCTTGAACTGCTGCGCCGGGGTTATGAAGTGACTGTCGGCAGAACAGGCGATAAGGAAATTGATTTTGTATGCAACAAGCGCGGCGAAAAGCTGTACGTTCAGGTGTGCTATCTGCTCGCCTCCGACGAAACGGTCAACCGCGAGTTCGGCGCGTATGACAACATCCGCGATAACTTCCCGAAGTACGTTGTTTCTCTCGATGAGTTCGACATGAGCCGAAACGGGATCAAGCACCGGAATATCCGTGATTTCCTCTTGGCTGAGGAATGGAATTAAGTAAGAAGCCCAGCATCGCGCCGTTTGGCGTGATGCTGGACTTCTTTTTGTTATACTTGTTTCTTTAGCAGTTCTGAGATTGCCATAATTGTATCTTGATTTTTGACGTAGTCACTTTCGTTAAGTAATTTCCTCTTTTCAGTCAAAACAATAATGTTTGCTGGTGTTTCTATTTCCGAATCATATTCGGAGTAGTCGATAGTCGCTAATATAATCTGTGGTAGCATCTCCATCTGCGAAATCATTTTTAGAATATCTTTACTACTTGAAATACTGGCTTCTTTTGCGCGTGGAGAGTCAACAACAAATGAGAATCTTGTTGCGCTGGTTTTGAAGTATTCCATTGTTTGGAAAAGAGCTACAAATTGAGCCAAAATGATCTTGTTTTCCAGTGTTCCTTGCGCTTTGATGGGCTTTAACAAATGAATCGCTCCATCATAGGCAGGATCCCATGCGTCCAGAGTCATGATATTCAACCGGGCATATTCAATATATTTTTCCTCAACCTCCTTTTTGTTTGGCAGTTTGCGGAGTTCTTTACTAATCTCTTTAATATTTTTCTCGTCTTCCTGTATATCCGATATTGTTTTGCTTAATTGTTGTTGGAAACGTCGGATAGAATCTGCTAACCCACGTTGCCTGACATAAATGTCAAATTCATTTTTCTCTGATTGGAAAGCAGTTTCCTCTTCCGTCATTTGTTGCCGAAGAGTTACATACTGTTTTTTCTCTAAATCAAGTTTATCAGAAGTGGCGCTGATTAGCAAACGAATCTGCTGACATATGTAATCCTCGTTTAGCGTACCATAATTTGATCGAACAAGGTTAAAAATTTCCTCATCGAAAATATACCCACAATTAGGGCAAACATGAAACTTGTGCTCATCGCTTTCGGTAGCATGATCTTTTGCTGATATATAATCCTGAATCACATGCAGATTATATTGATGCTGCTGTAGAACGGTCTCTAAACCTTGAATTTTGTTCCGTATCTCCCCAATTTGTGTTACCAACTGTTCAATTCTTTTTTTGGGAGCTTCAAGATGGGTGTCCAATTCACTGATCGTATCTGCCGGAGGGAGATTGGCAGTTTCTTCTCGTAAAGCTGATAAAATTGTATTTAGCCGGTCACGTTCATTCTCTAATATTTCCAGATGATCCTTGAGACGATCTTTCTCAGCCATAAGTTCGACTGTCCCTTTGGTATAAATGTTGAGATGATAATATAGTGATTTAATTCGATCCGCACTCTTGTATTGAGTAATTGAAGCAAAGCTGTCATATAGTCCACTCCAACCCTTATCTTGATCGATATAATATGGCATAAAAGTAAAAGCTGGCGGTGCCATTTCAACTTTTCCAGTATCTTTATTTGGCAAATAAACAGAGAAATCGAAAATATCACCTAACAGCGGGGCTAATTCCTGAGTAACACTATCTGTAATTTTCAAAAGCGTTTTTCCCTTGAACACAGCAAACCGCTTCATAAAACGTGCGATGCAATACTCGGTTTCATCGACGCTTAAAGTAACTACATACAGTTTGGACTGTCTGTCCCAAACAGAATCGAAGTCAACTTTGGCACCCAAGGTGTAATACAAGGATTTGAGTAACGAGGACTTTCCCACATGATTATCTATGCTTGTTACAACATTTAGCCCTTTTTCAAATGGCTGGACACGAGCGGTCTTATTTTGCAAGTCTGCAATCATTATTTGCTTGAAGTAGACCTCTTTCATACGCTCATCCTCCATTCATTTATTAGGACACTTACAATCAAGACATCCATATAAGCATTGCTGTAAATAGGATTCTTCGATGATAGGGAGTTGCACACCCGTTCACAATATAGCCTGATAGCCTCCTTATCGTTTCGCGGATTAGCTTTACAAGCGCTCCTTATTTGGTGGTACAGTGCAGCAAATGAGTCAGATTTGCTCTGTACGTCTGCCAAAAGGTTTGTGTACTCAAGTGCTGCTCTCATTTTTTCATCGTCGGAATACTTCATCCACCCATCGATTTCTTGAAATGGCGGTACAGAAATATACATAGACTCTTCGATAATACGGGAAAAATCAGACTTAGAAACTCCCTTTTTCTGTCGCACCTCGGAGAATTCCGCATCTTCATCCAACGACTCACATGATTGACAGTGCGTCAGAAGTTCCATCATTGCTCCGAATATAGTCTTAGCGGCTTCAACTGTAATACGCGGATACTTTTTCTGTAAAAAGTCGGTCATCTCTTGCTCGACAATCTCATGGTGCTTTGGGATTGACAAGGTGGTTCGCATATGAACAAATTTTGATAAATCCACATCGTTCGCAGAGATGCCCTTTCTTTGGGCTATATCTTGTTTGAGCTTATTCACCATATATGGATTAAACGACTGAAATGGTGTTCTCTCAGCGGTGTATTTTCTTTCCTCAGAATGTGTTTTCCCATCGTCACCCTTAAATTTTACGGACACTTTCAGAGGACAGTTTGTAATTAGCCCAAGTTCTTTAATTATCCACTGAGGATTACTTAGCTGCTCATATAGTTTTGCAACCCACGCCTCTGAGATTGCCGTATCAATACTGATAGAATCCTCGCTTGTTTTCATCTGGTAATAACTAACTGTTTCGGGCGTGACATCATCGTCAAATAAAGTAATATCATCATAATGGTCAAGCACAAGCAAATAGTTCAAATTGGAGTACAACTCAATTGCCATATGCAGGGTTTGACTTATTTGCATTTCAAAGCGATTATATGCGAGACTCCCTGATTTTTTATCAAGAGATGCGGCTGTCTTGTGCTTAACTAGCTGCTTATTTGGCATATAATCATCCCTCCATATTGATAATTTGCTAACGCGGTTATAGTACCTTTTGGGATTTCAAAACTTTATTGATAATTACAGAACAAGGGTTGCATTATTACCTCCCACGAATAAGAGACTTTTACAGCGCCTTAACCGTGTCGATAAACTGGCTCATGCTCACCGCACCCGGCAAGAGGTTTTCCTCATTCTCAAATACCATGTAATAGCGGAAATCCTTGCCCGCTGCTGTGCGCCACGCTTGACCCAGCGCGATTTTCTCCCGGCTATCGTCGTTTTCCAGGTGTTCGCCCTTGGTTTCTGCGCAGATAAGTTTGCCGCTTTGGGTCATAATCAGAATATCGGGGTAGTGCTTGATAAAGCCGTTGATTGCAAACCCTTGACGCGCAATATTTCTGTGCCACCAGCGGACATTCGGCAGGGCGGTCAATTCCACAACCAGCTTCTGCTCCAGCTTGTTCATGTCGCCGTCCTCCGCCGTGTACAGCGAATGGGCGTATATGTCAGTATGGGTGGTAGGATGGATTGCGTGGGGCAGACGGAACGAGGGCATACAGACGATACGTTCCGTTTCCAGCCATTTATCAAAGGTTTCCCGATAGTGGACTTCCAGCAGCGTTTCAATCTTGTCACGGATCTTCGCCGCGTAGCCCAGCGGGGCTTTCTCCATAGCGGCAAGCTGCGCCTTATCCATATCGTCCACAATGCGGTTTATGTAGGCTTTCAGTTCGGCAGCGTCTACCATGTTCAGCTTGTTAAGCTGATTGAACATCATATCCTTGCATTGACGTACCCGGCTTTCCGGCGGCAGATTGTTGAACCACTCCTTGAAGTACCGCTGCTCGGCGCTCTCCATCTTGAACACCTTCGGCAAACCGCCGTCCTGCTCCCGCACGTCAATTTCGCGGATTTCATCGTCTGCGGCGGCAAAGTCAATATCGTATGCCTTGCCCTTGAGGGTAAAGCCCTCCGCCAGCATTTCCTTGTCCAGCAATTCAAAAGAACCGTCCGTAAACAAAGATTGCTCAACTTTCAGGAAAAACTGCGGGATTTGCAGCGTTTCAATATCCTCCCGGAACTGCGGATTCACCTGAAATGATTTCACTTTATCCCGTACCTCCCACGGAAGATTGTCCATCACCGGATCATTGCCGGTCTGCTGGATAGCGTCTGTGTATGCCTTTTCGACCTCTGCGGCAGCGTCCAGCATGGTGTCGGCTTTCGGGGTGATTTCAGGCGTTTTTGCCTGTTCTCTGCGCCGTTTCAACTCTGTGTCAATAGATTTATCGTCCAGCCATGCAAAATCGTCCTCTGCGTTTTCCGGTTCGGAAGCTCCTTGCGGGTCAGGCAGCGTGATTTGCTCCGCTGTCTGTTCGGGTGCTTTCGGTTTTGTAGCCTCACCGATCCGATAGTCCTTATCGCTGAATCCCGCGCTGTTCAAGCCCTTGACGATATGCGCCACGGTATTGTTGAAGTCGTTGGAAGAAGTCAGCACATAGGACATATTGAGTGCGCTTTGCGTGTGTTGGCTCGTATGGGGCAGACGGAGAATCCGTCCCAAAATCTGCTCCACGTCAACCTGACTGGTCTTATTGGCAAGGGACGCAAGGATATAGGCAAAGGGGCAATCCCAGCCCTCTTTCAGCGCATTGACCGTGATAATATAGCGAATCGGACAGCTTGGGGACATCAAATCGGTGTTTTTCAGCTCGTTCACATCGGCGGTTCGAATGGCAATTTGCTCGGCGGGGATTCCCTTGTCCACCAGCTTGTCCCGCAGTTTTTCAAAGGTTGTCGCGTCCTCCTTGCCCTTCGGCTGTGCCTGAAACAGCGCGATAGGACGGATATATTTGCCCGTCTTGGTGTACTCCGCGCTTGCGATTTCTTCCAGTTTGTTCCGCAGGTCGATCGCGTCAATCAGCACCTCGGATTGGCTGTCCCGGTTATAGACGATCACGGGCAGCTTTACCATGTGTTCGTTTTTCAGCTGCACCGCGTCCACATAGGAAATGATATTGCTCTCCTTTTTCGGCGTGGCGGTCAAATCCAGCACAAAGCAGGGGTTGAAGTTTTCCAGCATTTCAAGGCTCAATTCCGACCGGGCATGGTGGCTCTCGTCCACGATGACAAGCGGGTTAAGCTGGTTGATAATTTGGAATAGGGCGGTTTCGTCTGCTTTTTCAATGGGGCTGTCGGGCTTGCCCAGCACCTTTGCAAACTCGGCAAGGTTGCTGTTCTCCTGATAGGCTTTCAAGACCTCCTTGCCGCGCCCACGGAACGAATCGTAGGACAGCACCATAACCGACAACTGCTCCGTTACGGCGGTGGGGTTGAAGTTCTGACCATTCAAAAGCTCCTGCTTGGTGTAGACCTCCACGCGCCCGCCGAAATCCACGTCGATTTTCTGACGGTAGGGGTGGGATGTGTCTTTCAGGGCTTTCGCCGTCTGCGTCAGAATCGCGTCCGACGGAACAAGCCACACAACCGCCTTTGTCTTGGTAGCGGGGAGTGCGTCAAAGATAGGGCGAACGGCGTTGCAGGCAATAAAGGTCTTGCCGCCGCCTGTCGGCACCTTGAAGCAGAGGTTCGGAACACCGGGTATCACGTTTTGGTATAGCCCTAAAGCCGGGGCTGATTTCTCCTGCCAAAACAGGCGAAACGCCGCTGCGTCACTCTTTGTTTCGTTCAGCAGTTCCAGATAGCGGGTCAGGTCCGCTATCACCTTTTTCTGATATGATTTCAGTTCCATACAGCGAACACCCCCTTACAGTCTGCTAATGTCTCTCGGTATTTTCTTGAATGTGACGCCCATTTTTGCCAGCTTGTCCTCGCTGATGGAGCAGCGGTCGGCATAGATCACCGTTCCGTCGGCTTTTTCCGTAATGGTAGAGAGGAACGCATAATCCAGCACCGTCACGCGCTGCGGCTCGTAGTAGAAGTAATAGCCCGTGCTGTTGTGCTTGCCGAGGTAATAGGGATTGCCGCCGCTGGGCGGGGCGTAGGGCTGCTTGGTTTCCATGAACCAGATGTATTCTCGGATTTTCTCCGGGGCAACGGCTTCATTCAGGCAATCGCCCACAAGCAGCGGTTCGCCCAGATCGTAGAAGCTGAAATTGCCGCCCGTACCCTCTACGGCGTTCTTGCCCTCGCCGTAGCCACGGATCACGCGCTTGACGCGCTCGGCGGTGATGCTGTCGGCGTAGTCACCCATTTCAACAAGAATGAACTTTCTATTTCCTCCATCCCTATTGAGGTCTAATACAGCATGAGCAGTCGTTCTCGAACCTCCAAAGGAATCCAAATATATCCCGTCTTTATCATCCTTTCCATCAAACACAAATGAAAGTAAGTACTTTATCAATTCTTTCGGTTTGGGGTTGTTGAAGACCTTTTTGCCAAAAATCGTTTCAATTTCTTTCGTTCCATCTTGGTTATAGGGTCCTGTTAAAATGGATATTGGTTTTCCCAAACGCATAACACCATTCTCGTCTTTTAAGTACTGCTTGAATCGAACGCTCCATTTTCCACTGTTTTCGCTAAATACAACTTCATCATTTTCAATAGCTTGATGCAAGCGAGATTTTTCCCATATCCACTGTTTATCGGGGTATATTTCCACTCCATTGTGATAGACCGGGTATACCAAATTAGGGCGATCATCTTTGCTTCGTGTTGCAAGCGGCTGCGTGATGAAGCCACCACGCACCTCAAACTTATCGTCCTTCATTTTGTATTTCTTGATTTCTTCCTCGGACAGCGGTGCAGCAACAGAAAGTAGAGGTTGCTTTGAATAGCAGACAATATACTCGTGAACGTTTCCTACACCACGGGTAAATGCTCCCGGACCGTATTTATTCTTCCAAATAATTTCATGGACAAAGCAGTTAGCGCCAAATATCTCATCTAAAATCAGACGCAAATACTTTATTTCATTATCATCAATGCTGATGAAAATAACACCATCGTCCGCCAGCAGCTTTTGCAGCAGCTTCAACCGCGGATACATCATGCACAGCCATTTGTCATGGCGGGTCAGATCCTCGCCCTCTTTGCCGACAACCTCGCCCAGCCACTTTTTGATCTTCGGGTCATTGACATTATCGTTGTAGACCCAGCCCTCGTTGCCTGTGTTGTAGGGCGGATCGATATAAATGCACTTGACGCGCCCCTCATACCGGGGCAGCAGCGCTTTTAGGGCTTCCAGATTGTCACCCCGGATGATCATGTTCTCGCTGCCGTTGTCCTCGTCGTGCTGTCCGTTTTCATCAAAGCTATACTTGCGCTCCAACACCCGAAACGGCACGTCCTGATGATGATTGATCACCTTGCTTTTTCCAATCCATTCAAGTGTTGGCATGGCTGATTTCCTCCGTGATCGTGTTATCCTCATTTCAAATGAGGGTATTTCTTCCCTGACCCTCAGCAGTAATGAGGGTCACTTCTGGCTATGTCTGTATAGCGGTTATTGTGGTGAAAGACCTATCCTGTCTTGGAAGAACTAAATCCTTGTCCAACGCTGTCATCGTTTGTCGAATCGACGATTTAGGTAGATTCGTGACAAGGGGTCAGTGCGCCCATTCGCACCCGCGAGGTGGAATAGCCCCCAT
>ENA-OPWR01001697-OPWR01001697.1-human-gut-metagenome-genome-assembly--contig:-NODE-1697-length-16249-cov-2.458071_pt1 | contig 16249 bp, 18 predicted proteins | sample MGYA00241507_ERZ502006 | MGnify/ENA primary metagenome ERZ502006 (study PRJEB25962, sample SAMEA2043041) | human gut metagenome | biome: human gut; feature: human-associated habitat; material: faeces...
AAGGGCTATGGTGCAAATCTTGTTGAAGATAATTATGAGTATTCGGGAGTTGACCAAGGGAGAGAGACTGTTGAAAAGGATATTTTAGGTAATATCATTATCCGTGATGATAATGGTAATAGAAAGACTATTGAAAAGGATATCTTAGGGAATATCATCATTCGTGATGATAAAGGCAATAGAAAGACTATTGAAAAGGATATTTTGGGGAACATCATTATCCGTGATGATAGAGGCAATAGAACGACTATCGAAGAGGATATTTTAGGAAATTTCATTGTTCGTGATGATAAAGGTAATAGGAAGACTATTGAAGAAGATATTCTAGGAAATACCATTATCCGGGACGATAAGGGTAATAGAAAAACTATAGAGAAAGATATTCTGGGAAATACTATTATTCGCGATGACAAAGGTAATAGAAAGACGATTACAAAAGATATCTTTGGGAATACTATTATCGAGGATGATAAGGGGAATAGAACAACTATTAAAAAAGATATTTTTGGAAACGAAATAATTGAATATGGTAACGGTCATGGGAAAATTATTAAAAAGGATATTTTTGGAAATACAGTCATTGAGGAGTATTAAAATGTACTTTTTAAAATGATAATATATGGGATGTCATTTGAGATAGGGGTTATTCACAATATCGTGGATAGCCCCTTATTGTATGTTATAACCTGGCAATAATATGTTCGCTATAAAATCATATTATAATCGTAAAAGTGTATATATTTGCATAGTGCGGAGATAAAATATTTATTTCTAAGTTATTCAAGGATAAAGAAATGGAACACAAACAATTACTAACTGTATTTAATTCACTTCCTGTTGGAATAGGTTTCTTCACAGCCGATGGCACTCTGGTAAGATGCAATGAAAGCTTCTGCCGAATTTTTGGCGCTGACTCGCAAACGCTTCTTGGTAATAAACTCAACATAAATGAAAATTCTGTGGTTCCTGACGTGGTGAAGGAAGCAGTTCGTCGTTGTGTTCCGGTACAGATGAGTTTTTTGTATGATTTCGATAAACAGAGAACCGATAAACGTTTTTTCTCTACGCGTACCCGGACCTGCTATTTGAAATGTAATGGTAATCCTCTTTATGATAATGATGGCAAGTTTGTTAATTACATTTTTATCTTTGAAGATATTACAGAAACGGTGAAAAGTGAAGAGGTACTCCGTCAAAGTCGCCGGAAAACGGAGCTTGCTATGAAGGCAGCCAACATCATGTTTTGGGAATTTGATGCAGTGCCCAAATTATTTTATAGTGATAATGAACCGCTGAATGGATACGATCAGTCTAAGCCAGTTAGTATGGCACTATATCTGGAGACTTTGCATCCGGATGACCGTAGTCAGGTTACTGAAGTAATGGAAAGAATGAGCAATGGGGAAGATTTTTCTTTTTCTTTTGATAGCAGGGTTATGTTACCGGATAGCTCAACCTGGCAATTTTGTACGATAAGCGGTGCTCCTTATGAATTTGATTCTAATAAGAAGGTATTGAAATATGTTGGTACCCGAAAGAATAATACGGAGGTGCAGAAAAAGGAGCAGTTCTTCTATAATATATTAAATAATCTTCCGTTATCTGTTCATATCAAAGATGTAGAGAATGATTTCCGCTATGTTTTTTGCAATGAAGAGAGTAAGCTCATGTTTGGTACCAGCGAAGATAAAACTACTTATGATGTGCTGAGTGAAGAAGAAGTAGAGCGTATTCAGAAGACTGATTTAGAGGTATACAATACTGGGAACCCTTATTTCGGCATGGAACGTATTATACTGAAGGATGGATGCAGCTATGATACTATTGTTCGCAAAAGTATAATTGAAGATGATGGCAAACGCTTTCTGTTAAATACCCGCTGGGATCAGAGTTTACAAAATGAACTGAAGCGTCGTGCACAGCTGTTAACTGTCACTATGGAAGCGATGAATGCCTTCACCTGGTTTTTTGAGCCGGCTAAGAACAGGGTGAGTTTCGGTGAAGGTTTTGATAAAAATGGGAAGAAGGCATCAGAAATTAATTCGGTCGAGAAATATCTGACTCTCGTACATCCTGATGACCGACAAAAGTTTGCTGAAACTTTGCAAAAGGCGGTAGAACTAGGAAGCGGTGTATGGGATGTGGAATATCGCATTGACTTTAAAGGAGATGGCATGTATCAATGGTGGGAAACGCGTGGCCTTGTTGAAACCACAACTTTGAACGATGCTCCTTATAAGTATTTGTTCGGTATGACGCAAAATATCGATTCCTATAAGCAGACTGAATTGACCTTACTAAAGAATAAAGAAATACAGGGAAAAGGAACAGGCAATGGAATAATCCAAAGGTCTGTTCCTTTTTTGTTGCTGTGAGAAATTACTTTTGTTTTGTGGTCATATATGTATACACATCCGCAGAGATTTTTTTGATCGTATTCTGTGCACTGGAATTATTCTTGATATTATTGGAGAGTACACAGAGCACATATGGATGCTCTTTGTCAAAGACAATGGCAATATCGTTTTCGACAACACCGAGTTTTCCGGAGTCTGCAAGTTCTCCGGTTTTGTTGGCAGTTGCGGTGCCGGAAGGAACACCTGCCGGAATCTTGGCTGTCTTTGTCTGGCTCGTAAGGAGCGCAAGCATTTCGGCAGATGCTTCTGCGTTTACCAGAGAACTGTTGTAAATATCAGAGAGCAGTCGGCAGCAGTCGGAAGCACTTGTGTAATTGTCATCAGTTGGATCAGAAGCCAGGAACTCGCGGCCAAGATGCGTGGAGGTGTAGTTCCGCTCCTGACAGAACTCATTGACAATAGCAGCTCCTGTCTGAAAATCGCCTCCACCGAGCTTGCGGACCAGTTCGTTGGCAGAGTCATTGTCACTGACTGTGATCATACTGGTGAGGAGAGGTTTCAGAGTACTTTCATAATCGGATGAAACCGTAGTTCCTTCATCTGGATATATCAGTTTGTCATAAACAGCGGCCATGATAAATGCTTTGATAACACTGGCAGACTGCATGGACTGTTCGGCATTGACTGTGCTGTAGGCCTGCGTCTTCAGATCCATAGCTGCGATTGCCCAGAGTTCTCCCTGTTGTTCAAGCGGATCCGTATAGTTCTTTTCCAGCTGTGAGGTGAGATCGGCGAGGTGTTCTCCGACAGTAGTAATAGCCGGTTCGACAGTATTGAAATATGCATCGATTCCATCAGCAATTCCCTTTGCCATAGTTTCGTGATTTGCGGAATTGGTAATGTAAAGATCATCATTCTGGTTACTCATAAATCCCATTTCGAGGATGGCAACCGGAACTGTACTCCAGTTGGTACCAGTCATATTGTCGGCAGAGATGACGCCTTTGTTTGCAAGTCCGGTGGCATTGCAGTAACTGTCGATGATACAGGATGCAAGCGTATTACTTTTTTCGATGATTTCCTTGTCCAGATACTGATTGGAACTGGTGGGTGCCATGGTAAGAGCACCGGCAGCAGAAGCACTGTTGTCACTGTTTGCATGAATGCGGACCGTGATATCGGCGCCGGATTCTGTGGCGAATTCTGCACGTTCTTTGTTGCTGATGGCCTTGTCGTTATCCTCGCGGGTCATGACAACCTTGTACCCACGAGAAGTCAGTTCTTTTTCAAGGACAAGAGAAACTTCAAGGTTGACTTCATATTCCGGAACCTTGGAGTAGTTACCGGCAGTACCGGTCGTAGCTTTATTTTTGGTCTGAGATGAGCCTGGAGCCATAGGTTCCTGTGCACTCATGTCTACCCAGCTTCCTTGATGTCCCGGATCAATACAGACGGTAAACTGTCTGGAACCGGAAGACGGAGTTGAAGCCGTGTTTGCGGCAGACCAGTCCATGCCTGAGGAAGAACCAGAAGGACTCAAAGTACCTTCGGAGTCATCTGAAGAATCAACATCGGCTTCAGTATTGGCAGAAGCATTTGGAGAAGCCGAAGATGGAGCCTTGATCATGGCCTGTCCCTGTTCGCTTTCATAGGTGGTTTCCGCAGAAGCCCAGATTGTGGCAGGAAGCAGTAAAAGCAGACATCCGGCAAGAAAAACAGATAATAGTTTGCGCATGAATATATATCCTCCCGAGAAATTTTATTTTACAGAAAGTTGTTTCCTATATGATAAACTATAATAAAAAATTTGACAAGAACGGTTCGGTGTCGTATCTGCTCGAAGACTTGTCACGGGGAGCAAAAACTAAATACAAAGGAGGGCAACATTATGAAGAAGAGATTTTCCACAATGCAGAGGTCAGGAGTCCTGAAACGTATTTTCACATGTGTAATCGCACTTGCACTTGCTATGCCGATGACGGTGCAGACAGGATGGGCGGCCACCACTTCCTACACAGTTACAGTAGCGGATGGCTATCTGGCACTTCGTAATGCAAAGGCTTATGATGACAAGAATGAGATCGGTAAGCTTTATACAGGTGATACCGTTGATGTGACAGATTCCAGTGGAAGCACCTACTGGTATGTATATGCATCACGACTCAAGAAATCCGGATATGTAAATCGCAGATATCTGGCGAATTCTTCAAGTGAACGTTATGTAAGTGTCAAGAGTGGATATCTGGCGCTTCGTAATGCCAAGGCGTTTAAATCGTCCAATGAAGTTGCGGAACTTTATACAGGAGATAAGGTACAGATTGCGGATTCCAGTGACAGCACCTACTGGCTGGTATATGTACCGGGACTTGGAAAGGGCGGATATGTAAACAAAGATTATCTGGTAAAAAATAAAGACAATACAGCATCTGCGGTTGTTACAAAGACAGTGAAAGTCAAGAGTGGCTATCTGGCACTTCGTAATGCAAAAGCGTATGATGATGCAAATGAGATCGGACAGTTGAATACCGGCGATACCGTTCAGGTCCAGGATTCCAGTGGAAGTACTTACTGGTATGTATATTCTTCCAGACTTGGAAAGAGCGGCTATGTAAATAAAAATTACCTGCAGTGATGCAGGTAATTTTTACGTAATACAGGATCAGTACTTCTGATGCTGTATTATTTTTTCTTATGTTTTGTGTCTGTATCCGTGGAAGCACGGAGTTCGTCGATCATCTGCTCGATCAGCATTTTTTTTACGTAAACATCAAAGCTGAGAAGACAGATGAAAGAAAATAATTTCAGGAAATCCCTGTCTTCTTCCGGTGCATTCTCAAAAGTTCCCTGAGCAATTTCATAGCGTTCCAGAAGCTCCTTCTGAAGAGATTCAATCTGTCCTTTTTCCATACTGAATACTTCGTTGTAGATAGCAGTGAGATCCATATCATCCATAGATTTGAAATATTTATCGGTCAGTGGTCCGAGCAGAGTCTGGATATCGCTGATCGATAAAATATTTTTGAAATAGTAGATAAAGATCAGAACCAGCAGGTGTTCTTTTGAATAGCGCTTCTTCTCAGGAGAAGGAAGCAGATTATTCTTGGCATAATTATTGATCATGGTCTTTGTAAGAATCTTGTCATCTTCATAGCGTTTGGAATGAGCAAGCTGTGCTTCCATAAAAGTAGTGACCTGATCCATATAAAGATCTATATTGGGAATATCCTCTGGTTTTACATAACCGATTCTGGAAACACGATCCAGAATATTACGGATCATGGAGTCTGTATTAACTGACATAAATTCATCTCCTTTGCCTGAAATAAAGGCAGAATGGTATTTCTAATACCTGCACGCTCTATTATATAGTTTTAAATACTACTTGTAAATGGTTTTTGCAAATGATTTTAAAATTCCTTTACCCCATACCAGGTTTCATGTATAATTAAAAAGATAGCAAGAAAACATCAGTTCGAAATAAGTAACCACAAAGAAACAGGAGATAATTGATGAATACAATTTATGATACATTGAATGACCGACAGAAAGAAGCTGTTCTGCATATAGATGGACCACTTCTGATTCTTGCAGGAGCCGGCTCAGGAAAGACCAGAGTACTGACACACAGGATTGCTTATCTGATCGCAGAAAAGGGTGTGAATCCGTGGAATATTCTGGCAATCACATTTACCAACAAAGCGGCCCACGAGATGAGAGAACGTGTGGACAAGATCGCAGGAAGCGAAGGGGGAAGTGTATGGGTATCAACTTTTCACTCGACATGTGTGCGGATCTTACGACGCCATATAGACCGTCTCGGTTATGATAATAATTTTACGATTTACGATGCGGACGACCAGAAGACACTGATCAAAGAAATCTGCCGCAAAATGAATATTGACACCAAGAAAGTGAAGGAACGTGCACTACTGGCTCAGATCTCACATGCAAAAGATGAGCTGCTGACTCCGGATGAAATGGAAATGAATGCAGGCGCTGATTTTAACCAGAAAAGAGCGGCGCAGGTTTATCGTGAATATCAGGCAGCACTTCGAAGAAATAATGCACTGGATTTTGATGACCTCATATGCAAGACAGTGGAATTGTTCCAGAATTGTGGCGATGTTCTGCAGAGTTATCAGGAACGTTTCCGCTATATTATGGTAGATGAATATCAGGATACCAATACGGCACAGTTTAAGTTTGTAAGTCTTCTGGCATCCAGGTATGAGAATCTGTGTGTAGTCGGTGATGATGACCAGTCCATTTACAGATTCCGTGGAGCCAATATTGGAAATATCCTGGGATTTGAGAGGGTATTCCCGGATGCTAAAGTTATTCGTCTGGAGCAGAATTATCGTTCTACGCAGAATATCTTAAATGCAGCGAATGGTGTGATCGCAAATAATACAGAGCGTAAAGAAAAAACACTCTGGACAGAGAACCCGGAGGGTGAGAAAATCCATTTCCGACAGTTTATGAATGGATATGAGGAAGCTGAATTTGTTGTAGGAGACATTGCCCGACGACACAGAGAAGGAACGGCAGAGTATCATAATTGTGCAGTACTTTATCGAACAAATGCGCAGTCCCGTCTTTTTGAAGAGAAGTGTCTGCTTGCAAACATTCCTTACAAGATCGTAGGGGGAGTGAACTTCTATGCACGTAAAGAAATCAAAGATCTGCTCTGCTATCTGAAAACGGTAGACAATGCAGCGGATGATCTTGCGGTACGTAGAATCCTGAATGTACCAAAGCGTGGAATCGGAGCAACAACGGTCGGCAGAATCCAGGATTATGCCGACATGATGAATATCAGTTTTTATGATGCACTCCGTGTGGCAGAGGAAGTGCCGTCGATCGGACGCAGTCTTGCAAAAGTGGATGGATTTGTTACTTTTATCCAGTCACTTAAGAGTAAAGCACAGGCATATTCTGTATCGGAGCTTCTGGAGGAAATCATAGATCTGACTGGTTATGTGGATGAACTGAAAGCAGAAGATACAGAAGAATCCAGAGCCAGAGTGGAGAATATCGATGAGCTGATATCCAAAACGGTTTCTTATGAAGAGACAATGAAGGCTGAGAACAGAGAAGCAACATTATCCGGATTCCTGGAAGAAATTGCGCTGATCGCGGATATTGATTCTGTAGATGAGAATCAGGATTATGTGGTACTGATGACTTTGCACAGTGCAAAGGGACTGGAATTTCCATATGTATACCTTGCCGGAATGGAAGATGGTATGTTCCCAAGCAGTATGTGCATCTTTTCCGGTGACCAGTCGGAGCTGGAAGAGGAGCGCAGGCTTTGTTATGTGGGAATCACCAGAGCCAAGGAGGATCTGACGCTGACATGTGCAAAGAGCAGAATGCTGCGTGGGGAGACCCAGTACAATCCGGTGAGCCGTTTTGTGAGGGAGATTCCGAAGGAATTATTGGATAATACCCTGCCGCCCAGCAGAAGATACCGGGACGATGATCTGGAAGATTTTCAGGCGAGAAGAGCCAATGAAGCAGCTCTTCGTGCCATGGGACTGGAGGCAATTGCATCTCCCCGGTCTGGATCCGGCTCGGATAGTGGTTTTGGCGGCTTCGGTAATACCGGCTTTGATCCAAGACCCAAGGCGACCTTAAAACCCCGTGTTACGGCAAAGGCGGATAAACCTTATATTTCCAAGGGCATCAGCGGACTGAACCAGTTGGCCGGACTGCAGAAGGGCACGGAGTTCAAGGCACCGGAGAAACTGGACTACGAGGTAGGTGACAGAGTGCGCCATATCAAATACGGCGAGGGCACGGTACTAAATATCGTGAGAGAACCCAGAGACTATAAGGTGACCGTGGAATTCGACCAGGCAGGGCAGAAGATTATGTATGCGTCTTTTGCAAAACTAAAGCAGTTGTAAGAAATTATAAGAATATAAGAATAAGAAATGTATTTCCTCAAATATGGTTTTTCTATAGTATTTTTGATGAAAATATGGTATCATATAAAGGAATGAAAACAAAATGCTTTGCATCCATAAATACGAATAGATGCAGGAAAGGCAGGTAAATAATATGAACAGAATTGAAAATCTGGTAGATCTTGACAAATTAAATGAGCTGAAAGTCAGCGAACTGAAGAAGCTTAACAAGCTGTTGGGCAAGGAAGTAGAAGAGAAGAAGGAACGCAATATCCTGTTATGGGTACTGGCCATCATCGGCGCCGTAGTAGCTGTTGCAGCAGTGGCTTATGCTGTATACCGTTTCTTCTTTGCACAGGATTATCTGGAAGACTTCGAGGATGACTTCGAAGATGAAGCAGATGACGTGGAAGAGGATGATGACGACTTCTTCGAGGATGAAGGAGAGAACTAACCCATGAAAAAAGGACAGGTATATGAAGGATCTGTTGTAAGGGTCGATTTTCCCAACAAAGGGATCGTCTGTGTGGGAGATGAGACTGCTGTAGTCAAGAACAGCCTGCCCGGACAGAAAGTCAAGTTCTCGGTGAATAAAGTGCGCAAAGGGAAGGCGGAAGGAAGGCTTTTGGAGGTGACGGAAAAGTCACCTCTGGAAACCGGCCGGACGTGTTCCCTTTTTGGGTTGTGCGGCGGATGTACCTATCTGTCTCTTCCTTACGAAGAACAGCTGAAAGTCAAGGAGGAACAGGTAAAACGCCTGCTGGACAGCGTGTTAAATAAACAGGAAGAACCCTGGACATTTGAAGGCATCAAGGGCAGCCCGAAGGCTTATGAATACCGTAATAAGATGGAATTTTCCTTCGGAGACGAGTACAAGGACGGACCGCTGGCGCTGGGCATGCATAAGAGAGGCAGCTTCTACGATATAGTGACCGTAGCGGACTGTGAGATCGTGGATGCGGATTACCGCCTGATCTTACAGACAGTGAGAGATTATTTTGCCCGGGCGAAGGTAAGCTTTTTCCACAGAATGAGCCATGAGGGGTACTTACGTCACCTGCTGGTACGTAAGGCATCCCGCACCGGAGAGATTCTGGTGGCGCTGGTGACGACCTCCCAGGATCCCTGGCAGGGAGAGACGGCGGTGGAAGGAAGCTTGGATGTGGATGCGCTGATCACAGGATTTAAGGATCTGCTGCTTTCCCTGGAACAGGATAGGAAGCTAGCCGGAAAATTCGCAGGAATCTTACATATTACCAATGATTCCATTGCAGATGTGGTGCAGAGTGATCGTACGGAGCTGTTATACGGACAGGAGTATTTTTATGAGGAACTGCTGGGGTTGAAATTCAAGATCTCCACATTCTCCTTTTTCCAGACCAACTCTTACAGTGCGGAGGTACTGTACCAGACGGCGAGAGATTATGTGGGCGACCTGGGCGGCAGCGACAAGACTGTGTTCGACCTCTACAGCGGCACCGGCACCATCGCACAGCTCATGGCACCGGCCGCCGGGAAAGTCATCGGTGTGGAGATCGTGGAGGAAGCCGTGGAGGCAGCGAAGAAAAACGCCGCTGCCAACGGACTGGATAACTGCGAATTCATCGCCGGAGATGTACTGAAGGTTCTGGACGAAGTGGAAGAGAAGCCGGATATGATCATCCTGGATCCCCCCAGAGACGGCATCCACCCCAAGGCACTGCCGAAGATCATTGCCACTATTAGGTGTAAAACAATCATTTACATTTCGTGCAAACCGACCAGCTTGGTAAGAGACTTGGAAGTTTTTCTGGCCGGCGGGTATGTGGTAGAGAAAGCCTGCGCAGTGGACCAGTTTCCCTGGACTGCGAACGTAGAAACTATCTGCAGGCTGGTATTAAAGGAGGATCAGCAGAAAGACCAGTAAATCGTGACATCTGCATTGAGAACCACAACTTTATCAATCAGGGTATGGATGATACGGTGAACTTCATCCATATCTCCATTATCGAGGACGGACTGGAGACTCTGAATAGATTTCCAGGCCGTTTCTCTGAGATCTGCGGGTGTGATCTCATTGATCGTTGCAATATTGCCTTCCAGAAAAATTTTCTCCTGATTCAGATCTCCAAGCCGGGCACCGATATTGTCGAGATCGATTAGGCCGGTCTGATATAGTTTCACTAAACGGTCAAGCTGACGGTTCACCTCAGCAAGTCTTTCCTCATAGATTTCTTTATCCTCTGATTTTGAGGATTCATCCGGTTGATCACAGAGCATATCGAATCCGGGACGATCCAAAGACAATTTCAAAATCTCATTAATGACCATTTCATCCAGCTGATGTACCGTAAAGGGATGAAGGCGGTTGGTACAGTGATCGGACCTGATCATGGCAGGGGACGTTTTAGCAACGGAATGGCAGATATACTTTTTCTTATTCTGTGATACTCTCCGGGCGTACATGCGGGCGCCACAGTCTCCGCAGAACAGCAGACCGGTCAGAAGGTTATCGGCATAGGCACCACCGGAAATCTGATAGGCATAAGTACGTTTTTGCTGCTCTTTATTGTGTTTTAACATAGCAGCAACCATATACCAGTCAGTTTCGGACACAAGAGGTTCATGGATTCCTGGGTATAGTTCATTGCCAACCCTTACCTTACCCATATAAATGGGATTGCTTAAAATGCGCCGGATTGCAGTACTATTTGACCAATCGTACATGCTGCAACCATAGGTGGATGCCATATGTGCAGAAATGGAACTGAGACTGGATCCGCTAAGAAACAGTCGGAATACCTCTTGCACAAGTTTGGAAGTGTAAGGATCAACGACAAGATCATTAGAGAGAAGAGTACCATCGGGAGCATACTGAAACTTATATCCAAGAGGACACCGGGATCCGTGGAAATGTCCATCACGGATCCGGGCCTGACGCCCCATCATGGTACGAATCTTAATGTTTTCACGTTCCATCTGAGCAAATGCTGCAAGAATGCCTACGATACATCGTCCGAATGGAGTAGACGTATCGAAGGATTCCATAAGGGATATAAAATTACAATCATTTGCCAAAAACACATCCTCCAGCAGAATCAATGTGTCCTTTTGGGAGCGAGAGAGCCTGTCCAGCTTCCATACAATCACTTTTTTACATCGTCCGTGTTCTACATCATACATCACTTTCTTGATGCCAGGACGATCCAGAGAAGCTCCGGAAAAGCCGGGATCGATATGTATAGCATTGATTATGTAATTAAAGGCAGCACAATAACTTCGCAGGCGTTCTTCCTGTTCGGCTACTGAGTAACCTTCCTCGGCCTGCTCAGAAGTGCTGACACGGATATACAGATCTACAACATTATTAAAGTCAATAGCAGCCATAATAACCTCATTTCAACTCATACAATCATTTGAGCTTATTGCTTATATCCTGAAGAAGCTTAATTACTTCGCCAAAACCAAGAAACATGATTCCGCTTACAAGGCTGAACGCTTCTGGAATGATAAAATTCGTAAATGAAAACTCAGGGCGTCCATGCACCTCATAAAAGGACATTGAAAAACTACCGATTGTTCCCAGTATTATTACAAGAATTCCGATTATCGTTAATGCATTTCCAACAGAATTCTTCTTTGGAAAATCGTAGTTGGATGTTACGGTGTTCTGGGGTAAACTACTTTCAAAAGTAGCACCGCAGGTAAAACACTTTCCGCATGCTTTTTCGTCATTGTTTAACATGCTCTTACATTTCGGACACTGATTCATAATAAAATCCCCTTTCTCATAAGTATTGTGTTATTCATATCAACTTCTGAGCAGACATGACATTGTCGGACAGAAGGAGATAACGTAAGTATAAAAGCTACAGGCGTGTAACCAAATATTACCAAGATAGATGGTAGGCATGATTTGATACAATAAAAAGGCACCCTCCCCCGGCAGGGAGCGAGGGGGCGATCATACGACGAAGATCTACATATCTATTGAGGATCCTGATGTATATGCCATATGCTATAAATTTAGTTACACAATGTACGTTAATATAAATTTCCAAGGGAGTACCAGAGTGATACTGTTAATCTTTTAATCATGACACCTGCCGGGATGGGTGTATTAACTGATGGTCTTCCGGTGTTTCTTGTTCCGGGATTCTTCAATCGCATTCACCTGCCGGATGGCATCTGCATGGACCTGGTAAGCATCGGGCTGCTGCATATTTGTTTGATTGTGTATATTTTCGAGAGCTACAAGCTCTTGAACCCGTTCATATACTTTGACTTTTCCAGAATCGCTTAAACCTCGGTACATATCTATAATATTTCCCAGGTCACCATCAGTTTCAAGAGATGTATACATCGGTGCATCAAAACCCATAAGCCAAAGATGGTTTATATTTAGAGCATCACCGAGCCTTTTGGCGTTTAATTCAGAAGGAATGATATCACCGTTAATGTAATGATTTATTGCATACTCACTGACACCGGATGTAGTAGAAAGGTCAGATAGATATATGCCTCGTCCCTCTATAATTTTCTTGAATCGCTTAGATACTTTTTTCTTGACTGCAGAAAAATCTATAGAATCATCTACGGAAACAGGGTTAGCTTCCAGAAGATCACTACGGCGGCAATTAAAAATACTGCACATAATATCAACTTTATCCATTCTGGGTGATTTCGTCCCATTGCACCAGTTAGATACTGTAGCAGCGCTAACATTCATCTTTTTAGCAAAACTGAGTTGAGTGTAGTTATAACGATCAAGGAAATGCCGCAAATTTTTAGCAAATTGTTTATTTATTGCATTTTCGTATTCGGATGTAAACATATTCCAACCTCCCTATATAGGCATTATAAAAGGTTGATTAACCAAAAGCAAGAACATAAGTAAAAAAAGTTAACTTTTAGTATTGACATTAACTTAAAGTGAATATATAATGACATCAGAACGAAGGGCGGTGAAAAAATGGAAAAATTGAAGATAACACTGGCAGCAGCTAGAGTAAATGCAAGACTCACGCAAACTGATGTAGCAAAAAGAATGAAAGTATCAAAGCAGACCATAGTTAATTGGGAAAGAGGGAAGATAACACCTAAACAGGCGCAATTATTTATGCTGTCGGATATTTATAAAATCCCGATGGAGAATATTTCTTTGCCTTAAAGGTTAACTTTAAGTTTATTTTAGAGGATCCAACAGAAACGCAACAATGATTAGAAAGGAGATAGCAGGAATGAATAAAGTAGATGAATTAATTGACGCATTAGCGGAAAAAGTCACAGAAGGTGTAAAAATGGGGAAAGGCGTGCTTGGAGATCCGAGAATAAAGGATATTGAGACGCTGATGCGCGCAAGAGCGTATGAAAAGAGTGATGTGGACGATCTAATCAATACACTGGCGAAGCATATCCAAAAGCTCATCAATGAAGGTAGCCACATGGAGAATGAGATCGCCGAAAAGACAAAGGCTCTTGCAGAGCTGGTGTCTGCAAGAGCTTTGGAGCATCACTGATTGCTGTCAACTTCTTTTTTATCAATAGTATCAATAATGGTATTGAAAAAAGTAGTTACTTCTACAGCAGTGTCAGCAGCACTTTCGCGCGGAATAATTAATCCGTTTTGAATGGCTAATTCGGTAAAGGCCTTAGCATAGAGACATTTGCCATCATTATTAAAGTACATAACACAACCTCCCTTCTCTTGTACTCGGCTGCGGCAACAGCCTGTAGGTACAGTATAGATGAAGGCGAAGTAGGATTCAATATGGTAGGAATTTCGATTTAGCGAACCCACTGTTTGGGGAAAACGAAAAGTAAAAGGAAGAGAGGCAGCAGGAATGGAGAAAATCGACAGATTATATGCATTGCTGGAGCGTGACGACGTGGATGAGGACACCAAGGCGGCAATTCGATGGGCAATCTTTGAATTGGAAGGAAGGTAGAAAAATGAAAGGCAAGGAACCAATAAAACCGCACATTACTCATGTGATGGCTGACGGCAGGGTATTGGATAGCATAGAAGGCTATGTGATTCCTTGCAGCGGACACACAGCAGTAGTCTACCGGATACTGGCAGATTGTGTGAACAGACAATTAAATAGTGAAAAGAAATAATCGCAGGTATCCGTGCTCTGTACGTGGTGTATGTACACCACATTTCCCCTTTTACACTTAGTGAGTGTCCAGGCTTCCCCACCTGGGCACCACGTAGAGGGCATGGATGGGACAAGCATAATAGATCACGCTTTGTGCGTGGTGCATCTTGCTGCATCACCATATGACGGCATATCACCCACTGCTATGATGGTATGCTGCCCTCTTTCTGGTGGTACCCGGGTAGATCAGCACCGGGGCCACGCAGAGAGCGTGATCGGAAAGGATAAGTATGAGAGACATCAGTTATTTTGTCACCGAAGTTTTACGGTACAAAGATGGCCACGAATACTGGGAGGCATGTAATTTACAACTGGCTACGCAGGTCTATGAGGAAATAAAAAAGTCAGTCCCGGAGGCTAAGTATTATAACTTTGAAGGTTTGCAGATTATTACGACAAATGATAAACAGAGGAAATCCTTATTGAGCACGATGGAACTTATGGAGGATCTCTGTAATAGCAGACTGACCGCAATACAGAAACTGAGAAAACAGATATACGGAGGGGATGCGGATGTATAAAGATATTGTGATATCACTCCTCGGAGCGTGGATTTTGAGGGATGTTTTTGGGACAACAGAAGTAAGAGAGCAGATCGCCATAATCATGGGACTGGCGACAGTGCTTTTTATTTTTTTGCTTTTTTTGGAAAATCAGGCAGAAAAATGGCAGGAAAAGCGCCGGAGGGCACGAATTATGGAGCTGAGGATAGCACGGTTGAGAGGAGGCAGGATGCGTGAAAGACGAGAGAGTGCAGGAGATTATGAAGAGGCTGGAGCAGACACCAACGCAGCCGTTGATGATGCTGGTTGACCATGAGGCACAAGAAGTTTTCCCGTACGTGCTCCAGCGATACCAGGATGCACATCTGGTCATGATGAAAGGCATCAGGTACATCACAATCACCGATGATGCCATCCGGGTCATACTGGACCGCCTGCAGCGTGAGAGGGCAGACTTTAAACGCACGGTGGAGTACTACGACAGGGAGATCCAGGGCGTGGAGTTCCTGCTGACAGGCAAAAAGCGGTACTACTGGTCACCGGATAATTACATAGTAGAGCCTGTCTACGCAGAGCAATAAAAAAGCCGGCATTTGGCGATGCCGGCCAGCTCACAGAGCTACTTATATAGACAAGATAATTGTAACTCTGTGGACTAAAAAAGTCAAGTAAAACGGGGCTTTCGAAAGCCCCTGTGCACTTGATAAAGATATTAAAGTTAGGATACAGAGATATGGTTAAGAGAAAGAAAATAAGGCTAAGGCATGGGGATGTACTGGATGTAGAAGAGTACCATGATGGGAATTATGGGGGGAAGGGTAAGACCAGACAGAAGAAGGAGAAACCAACCAAGGAACAGGTGAGGCTGATCAACAGGAGAAATAAGGCGAGGCTGTGCCGGTGGAGACTGATACAGTACTTTGACCAGGGCGACTTGTTTATCACATGGACCTATGCGATGGAGAACCGACCACCGGATATGGAAGGAGCGCTGAAGGACTTCCAGAAGGCGATGGCAAAGGTCAGAAAGATCTATCGGCTGAGAGGAGCACCGATCTACTGGATCAGGAACATAGAAAAGGGAACCAAGGGAGCCTGGCATATCCATCTTGCAATCAAGCAGACACCGGAGGGAGATGCAGCGGCTATCGTAACCAAGGCATGGACAAAGGGCGGCACCTATGTGGCGGAGATCCGGAACAGCAAATTTAACGGGGATGACATGGAGCAGCTGGCGAATTACCTGACCAAGGACGAGCACACAGCGGAGATCAAGGCGGACGGCACACCGGGCAAGCCCAGAATTGCGGAGTCCTCCTATAATACCAGCCGCAATATGC
>ENA-OPWR01001699-OPWR01001699.1-human-gut-metagenome-genome-assembly--contig:-NODE-1699-length-16227-cov-3.018056_pt1 | contig 16227 bp, 8 predicted proteins | sample MGYA00241507_ERZ502006 | MGnify/ENA primary metagenome ERZ502006 (study PRJEB25962, sample SAMEA2043041) | human gut metagenome | biome: human gut; feature: human-associated habitat; material: faeces...
CCGAAAAGCTGAACGAGACCGGCGAGCAACTGCGCCGCCGCAATGAGATCATCGCCCGGAGAGACACCGCTCGCACCGATTGGATCGCAGGCGTCAGCCATGACATCCGCACGCCGCTGGCGCTGATCCTGGGCTGGGGCGAGCAGCTGCAGCAGGATGAGGCCCTGCCTGCCGCAGCCAGGCAGAAAGCCGCAGGAATCTGCACCCAAAGCGAGAAGATACGGTCGCTCATCGGCGATTTGAACTTGACCAGCAAGCTGCAATACGGCGCACAGCCTTTGCGCCGCAAGGCTGTGGCTGTCGGCCCGTTCCTGCGCCGGTGTGCCGCCGAATTTTACGAAAGCCCAGCCGCAGGTGACAGCACCCTGGAACTGGAACTGACCCAGGCGGCAGAACACACGGTGGTGCAGGCGGACGAAGCCCTGCTGCTGCGGGCCATCGAAAACCTTTTGCACAACACTGTCGGCCACAATGCAGCCCCCGTGCATGTCACCATCCGGGCGGATGCGGCGGACGGCATGCTGACCATCCAGGTGACCGACGACGGCCAGGGCTACCCGCCCGCCGTGCTGGCCGTATTGCAGGCTGGCGAAACAGGGGAGAATCCCCCGCACATTTTAGGCCTGCATGTGGTAGAGCAGATCCTAGCCGCCCACGGCGGCACCGCCGCTTTTGCCCAAGCCCTGCCCCACGGCGCGGCCGCTGCTTTGACCCTGCCGCTGTAAAAACAAAACGCCCCCTGCCGGAAAACTCCGGCAGGGGGCGTGCTATTTATAAGCTGGGTGCGGTGGGGTAAACTTACTTCATCAGGCCGCAGACCAGCTGTGCGTAGGCCACGGGGTCCTCGATGGGTAGGCCGGCGATCAGCAGAGACTGGTCATACAGCAGCTCGGCATACTGGTCCACCTTGGCAGTGTCGCCAGCCTCGTGGGCGGCTTTCAGCGCAGCGAACACAGTGTGATTGGGGTTCAGCTCCAGCACCTTGGTGCTTTCCACATCACCGGAACCAGGCATCTTGCGCAGGACCTTCTCCATCTCCATCGAGATGCCGCCCTCGCTGGACAGGGTAACAGGATGCTCCTGCAGGGTGGGGTTGACCTTGACTTCCTTGACCTTGCCGTTCAGGGCCTTCTTGATCTCCTCAAACAGGTCCTTGTTCTCGTTGGCGGTCTCCTCGGCGGCTTTCTTTTCCTCCTCGGTCTCCAGGCCCAAATCACCGGCGTTGATGTTCTTGAATTCCTTCTCTTTGTAATCGTGCATCATCTGCAGGCAGAATTCATCCACATCCTCGGTGCACAGCAGCAGGTCGTAGCCCTTGCTCAGCACCAGCTGGGCGTTGGGCAGCTTGCCCAGGCGGTCAGTGTCGTCACCGGCAGCAAAGTAGATGCACTTCTGGCCCTCGGACATCTTCTCGATGTACTCGTCCAGCGTGACCATCTTCTGCTCCTTGGCGGAGTAGAACATCAGCAGGTCGCCCAGCAGGTCTTTGTGCATGCCGTAATCGCCGTAGACGCCAAACTTGATCTGGCGGCCGAAGCTCTTCCAGAAGGTCTCGTATTTCTCGCGGTCGTTGACCAGCATGGCGTGCAGCTCGTTCTTGATCTTCTTCTCCAGGCTGTTGCGGATGAGCTTGAGCTGGCTGTCCTTCTGCAGGGTCTCACGGCTGATGTTCAGGCTCAGATCCTCGCTGTCGACAACGCCTTTGATGAAGCTGAAATAGTCGGGCAGCAGGTCAGCGCACTTTTCCATGATCATCACGCCGGAAGCGTAGAGGGCCAGGCCCTTCTCGTACTCCTTGGTGTAGTAGTCGTAAGGCGTGCGGCCGGGCACAAACAGCAGGGCCGTGTAGGTGGCGGTGCCCTCGGTGCGGCTGGTAATGACCCGCAGCGGGTCAGAGTAGTCCATGAACTTGTTCTTATAGAACTCGTTGTAGTCCTCGTCCTTGACCTCGCTCTTCGGGCGCTTCCAGATGGGGACCATGCTGTTCAGGGTCTCCAGCTCGGTGTAGGTCTCGTACTCGGGCTTGTAGTCGTCGCCGGCGTCTTCCGGCTTCGGCTTCTGGCGAGATTTCTCACGATACATCGTGATGGGGAAGCGGATGTAATCGCTGTATTTCTTGACAAGGTTGGCGATGGTGTAATCGTCCAGATACTCGCTGTAATTCTCGGAGTCGGTATCGTCTTTCAGCACCAGGATGATCTCGGTGCCGACATCGTCCTTGTCGGCCTCGGTGATGGTGTAGCCTTCCACGCCCTTGGACTCCCACTTCCAGGCGGTGTCAGCGCCCTGGGCACGGGAAATGACGGTGACTTTCTGGGCCACCATAAAGGCAGAGTAGAAGCCCACGCCGAACTGACCGATGATGTCGATGTTATCGCTCTGGTTCTCGGTCTTGAAATCGAGGGAGCCGGACTTGGCGATGGTGCCCAGGTTCTTTTCCAGATCTTCCTTGGTCATGCCGATACCGTTATCGGTGATGGTCAGGGTGCGGGCTTCCTTATCGGGCTGGATATGGATCTTCAGGTCATCTTTCGTAATGCCGATGCTGGTGTCGGTCAGGCTCTTGAAATAGCGCTTATCGCAGGCATCGGATGCGTTGGAAATCAGCTCACGCAGGAAGATATCGCGGTTGGTGTAGATGGAGTTGATCATCAAGTCCATCAGTTTTTTGCTTTCGGCTTTGAATTGGTGCATAGCCATAATAAAAGGACCTCGCTTTATTTATGTGAATTAGCACTCTTTTGATTTAACTGCTAATGCTAGTTTAGCACTCTTGCGAGCAAACTGCAACCCCTTACGGCGGATTTAACAGAAATTTTAAAATCCTCTTTTCAAATGGGGATTTTTGCGGTATGCTTACTTTATATATAAAATATAAAAACTCGAAGTGTAATTATCTTACACTTCAAGAAAATGGAAACTGTAATGCTCAAAAATATTTTATCGTATTGGTTCCGTTAAAACTAGCTCAACTTAATCACTATACACAGTAAAAGAATATGCAAACTGACCTGTGCCATATGCATAAATTTCATAATTAATCACTTTCCTCTCTCAAGGTCATAAAAAATTAGATAGAATGTATATCCAATTTTTCAACTCACACTAATTTTATACCATAACCTCTAAATTAAGTCAATAGTTTTTAAAACATTTGTTCTCTAATTTATATGACATTTTTCGACATAAAAAAGCACTAAGTTTAATTAGTGCTTTTGATAAAAAATATTAATTGTCTTTCTTACTTGTATCTACTGAGCCAAATAATTCATCAAATTTTGCTTCCAATTCTTCTTGTAAATCTTTCGAAAATAATTCGTCTTCTTTAGTATTGTCTTCCATCGGAAGCACTGGTGCCTCTTGCTCGACCACATTCTGCTTTGCTTTTGGTTGAGCCTGTGGTGTTGGAGGTGTTATCGGTTTTACATCATCTTCAAATAAGTCATCTAATGATTCAACTTTTAAATCTTGTTCTGGCTTATCCGTTGAATCTGCATACGGATTTTGAGGATTGAATTTTCTCCACTCTCCTCTTATTCCAGCATCAAAATTATTGTGGTCTAGTCTCTCTTGATTTAACCTTCTATTCATAGTTGGTTTTGTGAAATAATAATATTTGTTTGCTTTTATTGGTTTCAAGCCTTTTTCAAATATTATACATAATTCATTATCCATTCTTCTTAACTCATCTGGTGTCATTAGAGCTCTTCCCATTATTTGGTCAGATGTGCTATACCCTTGTTTTGAAAAGTTTTTATCTCTATTTGTAGATTTTGTATCTCTTGCAATTGTTGTTTCTCCCAATTGTTTTGAGAAATATTCAACTGTTTTAAATGAGTTACTTCCTAAGAATACGTGTGTATCACAGTTACCAATTATAGTTTCGTATGACTTCTCGTAAACAGCCTCTAATTGGTCTAAGTTTTGTAAGATAACACTGAATGAAATACCTCTACTTCTTGATGTAGATATCTTTTTATCAAAATCTGGTATTTGACCAATGTTTGCAAACTCATCTAGTATGAAAAATGTTTTTTCTGGTAATTTACCACCAGCTTTATCTGCATAATCATATAATTGTTGAATCATCTGTGAAAAGAAAATTGTAAGTAAGAAATTATATGTTGTATGTGTATCTGAAGAAACTACATATACAGCAGTTTTTTCTTGTCCAATTTCTTCAAAATTTATTGTATCTGACGATGTTAGATCTGCTATATCTTTACTATCGAACTTACCTAATCTAGATTGTAATGTACTTAAAATAGAACCTCTTGTTTTTTCTGGTGCTATTTCGATTGATTTATAGTTCTTTCTTGCTGGGTGTGTATAATCCAATTGATTAATTAAATCACCTAACAAACTTGTACCACCACTATCATTTGCAGCCCTTACAAGCTCTGCACAGCTTGCTAAGTTTTGCTCTTCTGGTGGTCTTGTTGATATTAAATACCAAATTAAAGCTTTTAATAAGATTTCTGCCATATCATCCCAGAATGGGTCTGATGCTTTTTCCCCGCTTTGTCCTTTAACGATGGTATTTGCAATAATATCAACATCTATTTCATTTCTTATATGTGCTAATGGGTTATACCCATCACTACACTCTGGATTAACTAAATTTAATACTCTTACTTTATAACCTTTAGATTTTAAATATCCTGCTGTTCTATCGTATAATTCTCCTTTTGGATCTGTAAATATGTATGAACCTAAACATTGGTGTGCGTTTGGTATAGAATATGATGCAGATTTACCAGAACCTGAACCGTCCAACAACCAACACGTTTATATTTCCCATTTTATTTAATGGTAAATAATTATCTTCTGCTAGTACAATACCACTTTTTTTGCTTAAAACTTTATATTGCTCGCCATGTTCTGCCCATCCACTAGAACCATGCTCTATATCTGTATATTCATTTTTAGGTGCTGCTTTTAGTAATCCAACTATTACAGCTGCTAAATAGAATATTGTAAAATATAGAATACTCTTACCAAATGTTCCTATATATGTAGCTCCAAATACAACTCCAAAACTAGAAAAAGGGCTAGTGATATATTTTCCTAATTGCTCGAAAAAAATTTCGAAATTAAATGCACCTGATTGCACTGCCTCTGTAGCAGAAGCAGAAAATGGAGCAACTCCTAGGATTATAATTACTAACCATAATATTGCAAATATTATTATTTTCTTTTTGCCATTTTCTAACATACCCTGTAACTTATAATTCATTTATTTCATCCCTATCTTTTGTGATATTATCTTGAAGAACCTTCTGTTTTAGCATCATTAGTTTTAGCTTCTAGTTTTTGTTTTGTTACACTTCTTCCTCTTCTTAGTCTTGTTTCTGCAACATCCTTTGTAGACACTTTACAACCTTGTTTTCTTAGTTTTTCTGCGTTTGCTGCAAGTTGCTTAGCTTCTGTTGCATTTTCTGGTGCTACAACTCTATTTGTTTCCACTTCTCCTAATAATAAAGGAAAATCTTTTACATTATCTGTAGTAATACATGCAAAAGTTAATACTTTTGCTTCATCCTCGAATACTAGTGAATTACAAGATTTTTCAGATAAATTATCTGTTTTGTTCATTAGAACTCCCCTCTCCTTTAATCTTTTTTATCTTTAATTTCGAAAGCAAAATAAGGTTTATTTGCTTTTAGTTTACATTTACCTCTAACTTCGTTAGCCTCTTCGTCAAAATAAACTGTAGGCTTTATTTCTTCTGTTGTTTCTGGATCTATAATTGAAATTTGTCTTTTAAAACTTGGTGTGTACTTAAATTCTTTATATTCTTTTTCCGTGTCTGAATAAAGAGTATTAAATTTTAATGGCGTTGGCTTTTTAGAAATGGTTATTTTATCACCTTGTAGTATTGCCATATTTATTACTACTCTATCTTTACCAAATGATAGTATAACAAGTTCGTCTTTGTCATCAGAAGGATCATCAACATAAAATGTTTTCTTCTTTTTGTCACCATACATTTCTTCTGTAAAGTCCAATCTTGTTACAGTATATTTTGGTGAATTTTTTAAATCTTCTTTTAACGTTTCATTTATTTGATATACTACTGTACTTACGTTATTTGGATCCATTATACTAAAATGTTTTCCTTCCCAACTGTACATAACTTATACACCCCACACTTCTACGATTTTCTATATACATAGTTTGTCTTTTGTAACACTACTATGTTTAATTATACCTAATTTGTAAGTTTTTGTCAACCAATTTCAAGTTATTATGTTAATTTGTCTTTTTCCTTGGATTAAAGTTTGATACTTGCTCTAATTCCTTGTATAACTCTTCTTCCTTTGCTGTTAATTCTTTTGGTACTAATATTTTAACTTCAGCTATTAGGTCTCCTCTTCCACCTTTTCCATCTTTGTACCCTTTTCCTTGAATCCTAACTTTTTCGCCACTTTCAATTCCTTTTGGTACATAAACAGAAGCAGTGTCATCTATTGTATCTATAGTAGCTCTTGTGCCTAAGGCAGCCTCCCATGGGGTTAATCGTAGGTCTGTGTATAAATCTATTCCTTCTAATCTAAACCTTTTGCTATTTTGAATATTTACTTTTATAAATAAATCTCCGTTTTTACCACCATTTATTCCAGCTTTTCCTTGGCCAATCAATCTAATCTTTTCTTGATTCCTAATACCTGCTGGGACTTTTACTACAAAAGTCTTCATCTTCCCTTTTAGAGTCCTAAGAGAAATCTTCTTTTCTGAGCCATAATATGTTTCTTCTATAGACATATTAATCTCAGTTTCTACATTCTCTCCCCTTATAGGAATTTTTTTCTTCACTTTATTGTCGATTTTTTCTTCTTCACCGACAATATTTCCAAAAAACATTGTGAAAAATTCGGAAAATTTTGAACCATTCTTTCTTTGGCTTTCTTCATACTTCTTCTTTTTTCCCACGTTATTATTCCATATTCTGTCATACTTTCGTTTAGAAGTAGAATTTGATAACACCCTATATGCTTCATTTATATCTTTAAATCGTTCCTCTGCAAATTGGTCGTTAATATTAATATCTGGATGATACTTCTTTGCAGCTTCCCTATAGGCTATTTTTAGTTCTTGAGGAGTTATCTTACTAGATTCTAAATTAAGTATTTTGTAATAGTCTTTGAAAATCATTTAACATCCTCCACATTCATGGTGCCAACATTATATCACATATAAACTCATTTTAAAATAGGTTTTTTCAATTTTATTAATATGTTTTAGTCACATTTGTTTAACAATAAATCATTTCTAGCATTTATAGTTTCTGGATGAATTATGCCATTACAATTTATATGGTATTCTATAAATTCATTAATTAAAAATATAATTGTCTCATCTATATCTTTAACAGATAATTCCCTACTTTTTTCTAGATTGAATCTTTTCCCTTTTCTATTTTCCTCGGTCTTATCTGCTACATATATAATCTTTTCTAACATACTCATATTTTTTCTTCCTGTTGTGTGCCACTTTATGGCATTTACCATATCTTCTGTAAAGCCATATTTTTTAGTTGCGATATCAGCTCCTATCTTTCCGTGTAAAAGCGATGGTTTTAGATTTTCTATTTCATCTACTTCTATATTATTAGTCCTCGAATATTCTAGCATTTCTTCAGCTGTCATTTCTTTTGCTATATCATGTGCTATTCCCACTTTTTTAGTAACTTCTTCATCAACTCCATAAATTTTTGCAAGCTCTACAGCCTTTTTTACAACACCCAAAGAATGTTTAAAACGATACTCTGATAAAATTGATTTTACATCGTTTTCTATATCCCTATATTCCATATTTTACTCCTTTATCCCATCATATATCTTAGCAAAATCCATTCCGTGAGCAGCTTTTAATAATACCACATCATCTTTTAGTAAATTTTTGTTTAGATAATCTATAGCTTCTTTCGTTGTATCTAGAACTATAATATTCTCTCTTGGCATTCCTAAATATTCTGCTTCCTCTGCAATATATTTAGCTAACTCCCCAACTGTTACTAATACATCCACTTTATGTGTAAATACTTCTATTCCTACCTTTCGATGGATCTCTTCTGCGAACTTCCCAAGTTCAAACATATCACCTAGTACTGCAAGCTTCCTATTTCCTGGTAAGTTTTGTAGATATTCTATCGCTGCTTTCATAGAATCATAACTTGCATTATATGCATCATTTATTACAGTTACATTATCTTTAAGCTTAGCTACTTCCATTCTATTTTTAGTTAGAGAAAAAGTTTCGATACCCTTTATAATATTTTCTGGAGTTATCTTTAGCAGATTACCTACTGCAATAGCACATAAGCTGTTATATACAAAATGTTTACCACTTATAGGTACCTTTACTGTATATTCTTTATTATTTATCTTTACATTGTATATAGAATTATCTTTATTAATCTGAATATTATATGCCATTATATCTGCCTCTTCTTCTATACCAAATGTATATTTCTTATATTTTGTATCTTCTTTAGCCCATTTATTTAGCATATCGTTATCATTATTAATAACGATATAACCTGTTGGTTTTAGGTTTTCTAGTATCTCTAATTTTGCTTTTAATATATTTTCTCTTGACCCCAAAAAGCCAATATGAGCTGTTCCTATATTTGTAATAACAGCAATCGTTGGCTTTGCTATCTTACCTAAATACCTTATCTCACCTAAATGGTTCATTCCACTCTCTACGACTACTGCTTCATGATCTTTTAACTTTAAAAGAGTAGTTGGAAGACCTACTGCATTATTTTGATTTCCTTCTGTTTGTAGGGTGTTATATTGTGTACGAACCACATTTGCTACAATATCTCTTGTACTTGTCTTGCCAACACTCCCTGTTATTTGAACAACTGGAATATCATATAATTCCCTTTTATATGCAGCAATATCTCCGAACGCTTCTAGCGAATCTGCTACTTCTATTATCGTTTTATCATTAAATTGTTTTAGTTCTTCATCAGTTATTTTTATTCCTGAAATAATAGCAACATTAGCCCCCTTTGCTAATGCTTCTTTATAGTATTCGTTTCCGTTAAATTTTTCTCCTTTAAGCCCAACATACACATCGCCTTCTTGAATTTTTCTTGTGTCTGTACAAAAATTTTCGCACTCTCTTTTTAAATCACCTATTACTAATTTACCATTAGTTGCTTTTATAATATCTTCTACTTTCATCTTTGATCTCGTATGATTTTTATCATACGCCCCTTTCTTTGTTAAATTTTGCATATGTCCTAGTTTGCTATAACTCATTTACAAAACTGAGCTCTACATGTCCCGATTTTAGTAATTTTATTATATTCCATTTTTGATGTCAAGAAACTAAATTCTGCTATACGGTTAGTTTCCCACTAAAAATATATAAGGCCCATTAGCTACTAGCTAACGAGCCTTTAATAATAGTATTATTTAGTTCGCTTATTTTTATGTATATTATATCTAATTAATACTGCAAGAACTATAATTATAGCTAATATAGTTATATATATAGTCGTTTTACCAGATTCTTCTGGTACTTTAGATATTTGTGCAGAATAAAAGCCTGATAAATCATTCTTTTCTATCTTCTCATTTTCTGTCTCTGCTAGCTGTTTCGTTGTATTTAATAATTCTTCTTCACTATAAATCTCGTAGCTATCACTAGTTGTATTATATGTAGTTACATAATTTGAAGAATTTGTAATATTAGATGTTTGTTCATCTGTTTGTGGCTTACTAATGTTTTCTTGTTCACTACCAGCTTTAATTTTTTCCGCTTCCTCTATAGGTATATCTTCTAATTTCTTAATAAGTTCTTTAGAATTATTATATGCCTGTTTATCTGGTATTATTACTTCCTCTTTTGTTCTTAATTTATCTTGTATAAATTCAATCAAGCCAGTTTTATTCTCACTTAATTTTTCTTCTGAAATAATCTTTCCTGTTTGATAATCGAATTTTATCTTATCCCCATTCTCATATGTTACTTCTACTTCTTTTTCTACTGTATCTAAATTATTTCCAATACTTGTAATATCTTCATTTTTAAACTCTTCTGGGTATGTTAGGCTATCTTTTAGGTCATATAACCTTCCATCTGTACCTAGTACTGTCTCATATTCTTTTCCATTGTAACTATCTATTACGAAGTTTCCTGGTACCATATCTAAGTTAGGTGATATCGCATATAGTTTTCCTTCTTTTAGGTACAACTTTGTATCTCTTTTTACAGAATTTCCTTCTTCATCTTCTATTAATGAATAATCACTAAATGTTGTTATTTGTTTTTCTGCATATTCGAAGGTTTGTTCTGGTTGTTCAGAATGTGTTTGTATATTAGCTGTATCTTCTTCAGTTGTTGGTAATTTTATACTCTGTTGTTCTCCTAAATAATTATTTTTCAAATTTGGATAGCAATTATCTGCTAATGTATTAAAATTCCAAACTCCAGTAGACCAACCTATTTTACTTGAATAAGTTGTAGCAAGCTTTAGATCTGCAATAGTTAAAAAGTTTTCTGTTGGTATAAATATTTCATCATTCTCATTAATCAATTCTCCATTAACAGTCGAATTTTTATATACATATAATTTATTGATCTGCAAATTATAATTAGGGTTACTAGCTATTCCTAAAGAAGTACTTGTTTCGTCTCCAGTTATATTTGCATGTACATAATTGCTAAAATATTTGGTTGTATCTACAGCTATGTCTACTCGCCCGATAAGACCACCTACATTAGATATACCAGAAACACTTGAGCCATACACTCCAGAAGTTTGAACACTGCTACCTCTAACTGATGTATCGAACTCATTATTTATATATCCTACCAGTCCTCCTGCAGAGTGGTTTGTAGCTATTACTGTTGCATTACTATATGTATCATTAATTGTAGATGAATAATCATCTAGTCTTCCAACTATTCCGCCTACTTCAGAATATCCTTCTACAGTAGTATTAATAACAGCGGAATATCTAGCTCCTCTATAAGCGCTTATTCCACCTACTTGGCTTCCTAAACTAGATACTATACTATCTACTACTAAACCATATGTTACGTTTGCACCGCTATCGCCATTTATACCTCCTACTCTAATACTATTTGCACTTGTTCCATAGATTTTAGAATTGCATACTTTTACATTGCTTAAACCATCATGGTAACCAGCGATTCCACCAATGTAATTACCACTTCCTTTAATAGTACTAGCAGTTGTAGTAGAATCTCCGTTAACAGTATATGCAAATCCAGTAACACCACCTACATAACTATTTCCAGTTATTTCATTATTAACACTATCCATATGGTTTACTCTACCATAGCCAAGTACTCCACCAACATAATTTACTCCTTTTATATTAGAATTTGAAACCGTTAAATATTGTATAGCTTGTTGCTTATGATAATCTGTCCAACGAGTATATCCTATTATACCACCTGCAAAATTTCCACTTGCCACTACTGTCACATTATCTGCAGTTATATTTGTTATATCTTTTTCATTAGTATTAGTTATACATCCTGCAACATAACTAACACCTGTTACTTTAATATTTTTTAGTGTAATATTATTAATCTTGTCACTTGTACTATTTGCAATACATGCAACGTAACTTCTTTTATCAGCATCTATTGTAATATCTTCAAAGGTAATATTTTCTAGTTCTGCTGAATTATTTCCAATTACCCCCATATAATTTCCGGTTGATGAATTTGTTATACTAATGTTACTAAATTTAAGATTCTTTAAACTGTTTTTTACTTCTTTTATAAAGCCTCCCGAAGTTTCTATATTAACATTAATATTTTTTAATGTATGATTATTTCCTTCTAATCTTCCTATTGACAAATTAGTATTTATCGCTTTGCCAGAAAAATCTATATCTGTCATTAAAGTATAGTTCTCTGCACTTACCTCGTCTATATCTTGCCAATCCGAGTAATTGTTAATCTCTTTAAAGAACTGTATAGCTAGCTGGTCTGACATTTCCGTCTTTTGCTTTTCATCGTTAACTGTATAAAATATTTCTGCTAACTTATAGTTGTCCCAATATTTCGTTGGAGTTACTTGCATGTCTATATATGTTATACCATTAGCATTAGTGTTTCTCGTTATACTATTTTGTAAACCTTCTATAGTAATTTCGGTTATAGGAAATGCATTTGGGTTCGTAAGTTCTAACCTGATTTGTGCTACAGCATTACTAATCTTTTGTATCTCTATATTTTGAACTTGGAATTCTTCAGTTACAAGTTTAAGCTCTGGTTGGTTTTGGATAATATCTCCTGTATTAGTATTTCTTAACTTTGGTAAGATACCAGCACTTAATTGTGAATAATTGTATGCATCATCCCATAATAATTTATCTGTATATGTTGTATTAGTGAATATTTCATTATATTTTAATAAATCCACATCCTCGGTAGTTAAATCTATTCCTGTAACCTTTTGATTTACATAGCCATAATTTTCTTTACCCATAGATCCATTACCAGAAATTCTATTTGATATATCTGTTGAAGTATATATGTTTCCTAAGTATAGATTATATTTTACTGGTGTCTCTGAATTCATATTACCAGGAGTAAATGCATTATATCCAATAATTCCTCCAATATATCCTGCTGTTGACTCTAAATTCACTATACTAAAGCACTTATTTACAGTGTTATAGTTATATCCAACTATTCCTCCAACATACTCTTTGTTTGCTTTTATCTTTCCTGTTGAATAACTATTAGCCACACTTCCATTAGAATTTACACCTAAGATTCCTCCAATTCCTTTTAAAGTTAAAGCATTTGTTACCTGTATATCTAATGCTTGTGCAAAACAGTTTTCGATGTTCGAATATGAGCTTTGTCCCATTATTCCTCCAATAGTTATAGAGTCTAAATAGGTATCTATTTTTATATTCTCATTAGTTACAGAACTATTTTTTACACTAGAATAATTAGCTTGACCTACGATTCCGCCAAAAATTATTTCTGAATTATCTGTCTTAGATATCTCAATATTTTTTACATGTACATTATCTAGCTTAGAATTTCTATTAGCTTGCATTATTAGTCCAAATGTTCCACCACCAGTTATATTTTGTTTGTAATTTTCCAAATTCAAATTACTTATACTTCCTGTTAAACTATTAAATAAAGCTTTGTATCCAGTTGGTATAGTTATATTTCGTATCGTATAATTATTTCCTTCTATTTTTCCTTTAAATTCATTTGTAATTATTATATTAGAGGTTTGATTTATAAAGTCTAAATCGTTCATCAATATATAATTTTCTGTCGGATATTTATTTACCTCTGCCCAATCAGCAACTGTATTAATCTCTTTATAAAAATCTACATATATATTTCTTTCTCCAGCTTCATATTCTCTAGTATATTCTAAGTTTAATACTCCTTTTGTCGTTATAGAAAGAATTCCATATTTAGATACATATGTTTTAGGACCTTCTAATGTTACGATTACTTCACTCTTTCCAGTAGAATATTCTTGTGAAATAATATTACAAGTTACATTTTCTAGCTCTATTCTACTTATATTTTCTGCATTTTTGTTATTTACTACAAATTTTACTTTTGCTGTATTATTCGTTTTTTCTAATACTTCTATAGATGTTATATCTGCCAAATCTTCATCTTGCTTTGCAGGTAATTCTATATATTTCTGCGCTGGCATACATTTATCAAAATTTAACCAAGGAAAATATCCCTTTTCTATTAACTCTGAAGTATTAAATCTATTTTCCGAGTTAATAATCTGATTTTGAAAATCCACGTCGTATAAAGCTAACTCAGAACTTTTTATATCTATAGAATTTTTATATATATTATTAGAAAAATAATATGAATTTGTAACAGTTGCACTATTACTCCTTACATTTGGGCCTGTAGATATAGTAGAATCATTATTTAAATCTACAGAATAAACATTATTTAGTGTACCATAATTTGTTATTATAAAATTCGCTTCTGCACTACTAGGTGCATTTACAGTATTTATTTTCGTACTATTTAATATGAATACATTCTCTATTCTTCCAGCTGCTTGGTTCGTTGTTAAAAACGGTGTAAATGAACTATTTGCAGCTGAATTTGTATAATTTGCTATACTATTTCCATAAACATATCCATTTTTTATAATTCCATTTGATGTGTTTATTAGCCCATATGACTCATTACCATATATAGTTTGCTCATAATTTACAACAAACCCATCTATAGTACCCATATTCTCCCAACCAATTAAGCCTGTCATATATGTATAAGCTTGGTTGTATGCTTCGACTACATTTACTTGTATGTCTTTTATATTTCCATAGTTTTGTACAAACATCGCTCCTGCACCATAATATGATACAGCTGAATTTGCTATATGTATATTTAAGACTATATTTTCGATAGTTCCTGTTTCACTAAGCTTATAAAACAACTTATTATTGCTATTACTAATTTTAAGATCAACTGGCATTCCATTAAAGTTAATAGTTCCATTAAAACTTAAATTATATCCACCAAAATAAATTGACTCTTTTGTTAAATCCAATGCACTTAGTAGTATATAATTTCCATTTGGCTGAATTTCTTTAAATTCTGCTACACTATAAATACCTTTCACTTCTTTGGCTTTATTTGTATTATAGTTTACTTCTGATAAGACATATTCTCTGTCTCTAATTTTTATAGCTAATTGTATCGTATATTGTTTATCACTATTGCTCTCATATGTTTTAAGTGCATTTTCGATAATATTATCTGCTGGTATTTCTTCATACCTATCTGTTTTTACTAATTTATTATCTTCATAAATTTTTATGTAATAGTCATTTGTAGAAATCTCATCTCTCTTATCTATTAAATCTATACTATAAATACTTTGTAGCTTATATTCGAATTCCTCATAATTTGTTTTCCTATTTCCAAGTTCTATTTGAAGCTCTTGTACTTGAATGCCATTTCCACCAGTTATATAAAATCCTAGATAACCGGTACTATCTACTGTTAGTGTACATTGGAATTCTTTCCATTCGGTTGATAAACCTTGTATTAGAGTTCTATTTGTATCTTGCTTGCTATTTTGTATATATGCATTTTGACTTCCACTTACAGCTTTCGCTTTAAAGCTCATTGTGACTTCTTGGCCAGCATATTCTCTTAAATCATATACTATTCTTCTATTATTTGAATGTCCGCCTAAAGTTAATGTTTTTGTTTCTGAGTCATATTCTTTACCATAGTAATCAGTTGTATTAAAATTCGGATATACATACCATTTTGTTTCTGAACTCATATCTACTAAATTTTTTCCTACTGCTTTTCTAGTTAAATCTGTTAATCCAATTTCGCCACTTATTCCCGCTTCTGTTACTAGCTCTATCTCCTGTATTAGATAGTTTATTTTGTATGTAGCATCTGTACTTCCTTCATTATATTGTTCTGCTATAAATCTTAGTTTATATGTTTGGTTTTCCTCTAACTTTTCATAAGTTTTTCGAATAAAATCTTCATTTGTTGTTAATTCTTGCAAGTCTATTAAAGTATTATTACTACTTCTTAATTCCATCCTAAGTTTATTATTTAATATGGAATTATATATATCTTCTATTCTTACATCGAAATCAATTAAGTTACCTGTTATAAATTGATTTTTTATCTCTACTTTTGCTGGTATTTTTAAAGTAATAAATTCTTTGTAATTATATGTTACAGGTATACTCTCTTTTGTATTTCCTAATTGAACATTTCCTGTTATCTCTATCGTATACCTTGTATTTGATTTTAAGTTTTCATATTTTATTTCTTTTGTACCGGCTTGTCTTAAATTTTCTAATTCTTCGCCAATTAATGTGTCTGTATATACTAATATTCCTTCTTCGGTTTCTTGGCTATTATCTTGGTAGTTAGTAGGTTGCTCTACTATTTTTATTGTTAACTCATTTAATATCTGTATTAATCTTTTATCTGTTCTTTCTTCATCTAGTTTGTAGCTTATCGTACTTGTAGAAGTCGTTAGTTCTTTGTTTTCCACTACTAGTTCTAGTGAGCCTAGTGTTGATATTGGTTGGGTTGCAAATACTAAGTTTCCTAGTTCTACATTTTCTTGTTTTCCTCTGTTATCATTTAAATCATAATCTGCATATATCCCTATCTTGTAGTATTGGTTTTGGTCTAAATCTTCTAGTTTTATCTCTTTCTCGTTTTCTGCTAATT
>ENA-OPWR01001700-OPWR01001700.1-human-gut-metagenome-genome-assembly--contig:-NODE-1700-length-16223-cov-2.808016_pt1 | contig 16223 bp, 17 predicted proteins | sample MGYA00241507_ERZ502006 | MGnify/ENA primary metagenome ERZ502006 (study PRJEB25962, sample SAMEA2043041) | human gut metagenome | biome: human gut; feature: human-associated habitat; material: faeces...
GGGTCTGCTCCGAGAAGTTCGCGCGCACGAGCGCGCGCAGATTTTCGTAGCGTGAGAAATCCATTGAACCCAACCTCTTAACCTTGTTGGCAAAGATATGAAAAAATTTTCGTAATTTTGGAATATAATCCTTATCCCTTTATAATAAGGACTTTGGGAAGATTACCAGATTTTGAGGTAACGAATTGCCAACCGTTCTTGTTGCTGTATTCTGCTTTGATATGCTTTCTTGGCATCTCGTATGTGCCACAAAGGTAATACATTTCTTTCAATAACACATTAAATCCTCAACATGATTTCCTTAACTTCTCTGGTTATATCCAAAATCGTTTATCGGTCCGTTTCATGGGCGAAGATACAATCCGTTTCTGTTTACAATTTCAACAACTTGATTTTTTGGCACGACAGTATGGATATGCATATAATAGTCGTAGCCAAACTCGACAAGAAAATTATGCGTCTTACTGGAGAATATCGCCCAACAACATTCACGCAGACATAGACGAAGGAAGTCCGGGCAGTCATTTAGTGAAACTCTTAATCCTCGGCTTATTGTCTTTGCGTTTTCAATCAGGACATGATTCAGCTTATGACTATTGACGGAATCAACAATATCCGTTGAATCACCTTCAATGTAACTTACCGTAAGATATGTGCAGCCTGCCAATCTTGCCAATTCAATAGCCGTAGCAATATATTTTGTCTCGATTTTGATATACTCTTCTTCTGTAAGGATGCCATCAGCAAACGATTTGCCAATATCGAAGATTGAAGTCCATTCATTCCGAATATAGCATCTTTCGGAATTATAGAACTGCGGACGATATTTTGAGATAGAATAATCCCTGTCGGTATCACCGATAATCATATCCAACCATCTCAGATGCCCATTAACCTGCTTGATTGAAAAATCGCTATATAGCCCATGCCTTCTTATAGACTTATGAGTTTGGAACAAATCTCGTGCCTCAAGATTATTACCTTCTTGCTGATAAATGGCGGCTCTCATATACCTACTGTCATTCAAAAGAGATTCAGCCCATCTTTTTCCCTCACCATGCTCATAATAAGCAAGAAAAGCAACATTACAGGCTATGATTGAATCAAACATTTCAGCCGCTTCATCCAGCTTGTCTTTTGCGGTTAAAGCACAGCCATAAATATATCTTACCCAATAATCATCAGGGGCTAATTTATATGCTTCATGCGCATAAGTAAGTGCTTCATCATATTTCCTTAACTGATAACAGGCATTTGACAGTTCGGCCATAAAATAATACTCTTCGGGGTAATTCGATAGCAATTTCAGAAGAAAAGACCGCAAGTGACTGAAATCACCAGCCCGCTTCAACCGATTGATCCTAGATTGGATTTCTATCTTATTGCGGCTCATTATCGGTAGTTTTCAAGTTCAACAGATAAATCTTTTACAAAAGTATCAAGATCTACAATCTTCCCGGAGTCATCATCCGATACAGGGAAAACAGCGATTGAAAAGTTGTTACCGTAAATAATGTCAATCACTTCATTTTCAAATTTATTCAAATCTATTGAAACGACGTCATATCCTACTGCTTTTCCACCTAGATATATCTCCACATATTCCTTGAAAGGCCATATAGGAAACATTTGATATCCGTTATTGGCAATCAGACAATAACTGCCATCACTTGAGAAAATAGTCCACAAGCAGTCTGCGTCCGCAATCCGCTTGATGGAATATTTGTAACGCACTTCCGCAGATTTGTTAAGTAGTGCAGATATTTCTTTATTGGTCAGTTTCATTGTCTTTGATGTTATTTCTACGGCCATTGCTTTTCCACTTACCTCCTTTTTGAGAATTTTCCCACCAACGGACTTTTTCGTCCGGGTTGAACGATTCCGATTGCCATTGTTCCCATTCGGGACTATTGTATTTTGGATTGACACGCATCTCTCCATCGCCAATATCAAAATCAAAGGTATATGGCAGGCGGTAATCTCCCCAAATACATTTCTTTTCTGCTTTGGTCTTGTAGCTTTGCCATGTGCCAACATAATTGCGGTTATTGTAACCGTCACCTCCTCCCAAGTCAATATCAAAACAGACCTTTTTGTTGGCTTTGTCTATATGGCAGTACACGCCATACGTACCTTTGAAAAATCCCGTACCATATTGTGTCTCATCTTCTTTGAACAGATAGTTACACACCATAACATAATAATCTGGACTACCCGGGTCGTCTGCCCGTTCCCATATATTGTATATATGTTCAATATGTATTTCTCCCGTAAAGTCACATACATTCTTTTTGACTTTTGATTTGCCCTTTACTTTGAATGTAAGAGAGTCTGTGCGTTCGACTTCCGGATTGATGAACATTTCTATACGGGCATATTTTTCACCAAGTACTCCATCGAATGAAGTTTCCTTGAAGTAGAGAGACTTGCCATTTATATCCTCATAAATGAACAGCTCCGAGTTGAACAACGACCTTTCAAAAACATAACCGCTGTCTAGTAATTCAAGGGTAATATCCTCAAACTTTTCGGAACTGTCCGGCATAAGCCATTTTCTATATTCGGAACTGAAATCAATTCGGTTGCTATCGGCATATTCGCTCAACTCTGGATAATAAAATGGATTGTATTTTTTGTTTTGGGCGAATACTACAGGAAAACATGATAGCATTAAACCTGCCATCAACATAATTGTGCTTGTTATTTTCTTCCACTTTTTCATTCGTTTCTTGTATTATTCTAACGCCTACAAAATTACAGCATTTTCCGCAGAAAACCTTGTACTGCCACACACAAAGTGCTTAACCTGAATGAAAAAGAAACCATGTGGCTACAATTTCATTCCCCTATCTTTCCTTGGAGGCGATATAGGTCGGTGTATTCTTTGTTTTAACTTCTCAAACTGCTCCCTGAACCATTCCCCGATAGGTCGCAAGTCAATCGTAAGGATAAGCCTTCCATTGTCAGAGAACACTTTGGCTTTGACCTCTTTTGCCATGAATTTCCGTTTGTGTTCTTCCGAATATAGTTCACCGCTGTAATCAACAGGTTTACCTGTAAGCAAGGTCGCTGTCTGCTCATTGCTGAAACCTACGGAAAGGCAAAACCTTTCGAGATTGAGCATACCCTTTATTTGCGGAAACCATTTCAAGGTCTTGTTCAACAAGGTTGTAAGCCTTGATACCTCTTTCTTATGTTCAGTATCTTTTGTCTGTATCTCCTTGATGTGCTTCTGCTGTATCTCCAACATTTGGCGGCTGTGTTCTGTCTGTATGGTCTGTATCTTGGCTTGTAGCGTTTCAATGGTTTCCTCGTGGGTGGCAACTACCTGATGCAATGCGGAATTCTCCCTCTCCAAAGTCTTGACTTTGTTACTTCCGAAAAGAGAACCGACACTTTCCGCTATGTTGGTGGCTGCGGTCGTGGCTGCACCTTTCAGCTTCTCGGTCTGAACTTCTTTCTTGGCTTGCCTGAGTTCTTCCTGTGCCGTTTTCTTGCGGTCTTGGAGTTGCCCTATGGCTGTTCGTAACCGCTCCGTCTGCTGCATCAGGTCACGGTAATACTGCCGTGTGGAGATATGCTTCGCTTCCGAGCCGTCAATGCCACGCTGCAACCCGTAACTGCTCATGGCTTGGGCGTAGGTGTCCTGATAGGATTTGAGTTTGGCACGTGTCATAATCTCATCGGCACACAGTCGGGCTGTATCTGTCGGCTTCTTACGGTATCGCTTCTTTACCTGTTCCTCCTTCTTCTTGCGCTTGCGCTCTCCCTTGACTATTGGTACAAGGGTGGCGTGTATGTGCGGTGTCTGCTCGTCCATGTGCAGGACTGCCGACACGATATTCTCCCTGCCGAATGTATCGGCAAGGTATTTCAGATTGTCGCTGCACCACTCGTCAAGTCTGCCCTCGTTGGTGATGCGTACCATATCCTCGTGTGTTCCCGTAAGCAGGACACGGATTGCCCTTACTTGGTTGTTGCCGATTTTGCGTGTCAGTCCTGCGGTGTCCAATCGGTGCTGTATGGTAAGTATCCGTTAATCCCCACCTTGTGGATGATTTTTGAGGATTCTACCTTTGCCTTTAGATCGGGAGATAAACACCTGTCGAGAATGATTTATGGAAAATAAGAAATACGACCGCTTGACGAAGGGTCTGGTTTATCCGTTGATAGAGAAGTATTACCGGAGCGGAGATTTGCCGAGTGTATTTTACAAGCGTGAGGGTTTGAGCGAAAGCCAGTTTTATACGTGGCGTCAGCGCTATTTGCGGGATCACCCTGCGGTAGCGAAGAAATTGGGCATAGAAGTCAAGCAGGGAGGTAACGGCTCAAGGCGTTCTTCAAAAAATCAAGGATCTACGCCATCCATACTCGATGGTAAAGAGGGTTTCGTTCGGGTAACGGTTCCGGCGGTGGCCGCTCCGCGTCCTTCCGCAAGCGATGCTTCGGTTTATGAGTTGTGTTATCCGAACGGAGTTCGTCTGCGTCTGCCTACGGGCATTGCGGCCTCCGATCTCGGCATCCTGATCAAGCTGTATTAGTTTTTAGGGGGGGGGTATGTTCTCTTTGGGGGATTCGGAGGCCTATTACTTGAGCCGTACACCTACGGATATGCGCAAAGGCTTCGATTCGCTGTGCGGCGAGGTTCGTCGGGGTATGGGTCGCAATCCGCTGAGCGGTGAGGTATTCATCTTCTACAATACGAACCGCACACGGTTGAAGCTGCTCCACTGGGAACGCGGAGGCTTCGTGATCTATCACAAGCGCTTCGAGCGCGGTATTCTCACGCTTCCGTACCTGAACGAGGGCACGGGAGGTTATCCGATAACGTGGCGGGAACTGGTTATGATGATCGAAGGCGTTGAACTGACACGCCTCCGCTCTCGCAAACGCTATGATATTTCTCTGAAAAACAGCGCAAACAACACTCGGATTTCTTTGTAAAGTCCTCGGTTTTTCGTACCTTTGATGTATGGAAAACATCCATACGACAGACTCTTATATCGCCGTTTTGGAACATCGTCTGGCGGCGCTGACCGCCGAGCGAGATAGATTTCGGGCTGAGGCTATTTGTTTGTCGGAAGAGCTGCAGGGCTTGCATACCCTGTCCGAGCGGTTGTCGTCGGAGCGGGACAATCTTCGAGGCGTGGTGGAGAAGATGCAGCGTGAGTTGCGCGAGCTTCGCAGGATGTTGTTCGGCCGCAAGTCGGAGCGTTTCATTCCTTCGGATCCGTCCCAACTCAAACTGGACTTCGAAGGCGTCGCTCAATTGCAGCAAGAACGTGAGTATGCCGCCCTGCAGGAGTCCGCCTCGACATCCCGCAATAAACCGGCGTCACGCACCGCGAAATCCACAGAGGATCGTCAGCGGCGTATCTTTTCGGAGCATTTAGAGCGTCGGGACGAGTTCATCGAACCCAATGAGATTCCTGCCGGAAGCAAACGCATCGGGGAGGAAATTACCGAGCTGCTGGAATACAAGCCCGGAGAACTCTATATCCGCCGTTTGATACGTCCCAAGTATGCCTTGCTCGGCGGCGAGGGGGTCATCATCGGGCAGCTTCCGTCGCTTCCGCTTCCCAAGAGCAATGCCGGGCCGTCGCTGTTGGCGCAGCTGCTCGTAGGCAAATATCAGGATCATCTGCCGCTGCACCGTCAGATAGCAATCTTCGCCCGCGGAAGCGTGCACCTGAAAGCCTCCACGGTGTGTGATTGGGTGCAGGGCGCAGCAGAATTGCTCGAACCGCTTTACATGTGTCTGCGCAAGCGGGTATTGGGCTGCGATTATATTCAGGTCGATGAGAGCATCATTCCGGTTCTGGATAAGGACAAGCCGGGAGCTACGCGTAAAGGTTATCATTGGGTGGTACGCTCACCGGAACACCGTTCGTTATTCTTTCATTACGACAAAGGCTCCCGTGCGCAATATGTGGCCGTAGAGCTTCTGAAGGATTTCCGGGGTGCCGTGCAGAGCGACGGCTACGGAGCCTATGACATCTACGAGAACAAGCAGGGGGTGCTGCTGCTGGGCTGCTGGGCCCATGTAAGACGCAAGTTCGAGCATGCACTGGCCGAAGACCCCGAGCGTGCGGAATATGCCCTGCGTGTAATAGGACAACTATATGCCCTCGAGCGGCAAATGAAAGAATTGGAACTGCCGCCGGATGAGGTCAGAGCTTTACGCGAGAAAGAGGCCTATCCGATTATTCGGGAGTTCGAAAAATGGCTCGAACGAGAGACGTCATCGACCACGCCGCAGTCTTCCATCGGAAAGGCTGTGCGCTATGCCTATGCGTTGTATCCGCGCATGGCACGTTATGTCACGGACGGCAGATACCGTATCGACAACAACGGAGCGGAGAATGCCGTGCGGCCGCTGGCATTGGGGCGCAAGAACTACCTTTTCTGCCGCAACCACGAGGCGGCATACCATGCGGCCATCGTCTATTCGCTGTTGGGAACATGCCGCTTGTGGGACATAAATCCGGTAAGATGGCTTACCGATGTATTCTCCCGCATTCAGGACTGCTCCGTAAAACATCTGGAGGAACTCCTGCCTCACATGTGGACACCGCAGGAGCAGAAAGTCCGTTCCTGAGATTCAATATCCCGAAAGGAAGTGAAAAAATCGGGGGGGCATGGCCGGAAACGATATATCCCGATTCGAACCGGCCATAGCCCGCAGAACAGACCTCTTGCGTCTGCCCCCCCCTCCTGCAATGAGTCGCGTCACTCTTCCCCTATAAGGGAATTTTCATAAATGGGTGCAGGATTCTCGTACGGCAACTCCGGCCTATGCCCTGTATGGCGGTATTCATAACAAGCGAGATTGAATATGTAATCCCGCAACTCGGAACGCGTGGCACAGCGCGAGCAACGATAACCTCGCGGCAGACGATGCCACAAGCGGAAATGGCACAAGTCCGAACTGCTCGATTCCAGGTAAATGACACCGGAGGCCTCTTTGTCGAAAATACCGAACAGACTGCCGGATGAGGGGTATGGACGCTCCGTTCGGCAAAACAGATATAGTTCCCCGGCCCGATAGTGAGAGGCTTGTAAAAATTGAAACGAAGAATCGCTCGTGCTGAGACTTGTTCTGTGGGTACGTTTGTTGCTCATTTCCGGCATATCGTTTGAAGATGTACGTTCAAGGATATGCACGGCATCTTGACTGTCGGGCACGGCTTACCACAGCTCGATACAACTAAGCCAAGAACCGTGCATTCCGATTCTCGGCCGTTTATCTGTATCTATAAATGTGGTAATTCTGCCCGGATAAACAGCAACAAATACTCTTCCTGAGTATCCGCTATTTCAAAAATAGCTACTCTTATCAATTTCTCCAAATTTTATCCCATATATTTTCGAATACCTCTAAAAAATATGTAGTAAAACGGATACTTACAAAACGGTACAAAGATTTCTTTGCCGCCAATTTCTTCGATCCCCGGCTCGACATTACATTCTTCAGGACGATGGAACTAATTCCGGACGAAGCACAAAGAGCGAAAGTCAATCCCGATATTGACCTCAATACCTTATTCCGCACCGCACCGGAACCGTTCGGCTGTCTGTCGTCCGGCTGTTATGCCGACATAAAAGAGATTGGAATATGCGATACCGTCGGACAATTCGATATGTCCCCGACGCTGGCCAATTTCGCTGCGCTTTCGGGATTCGACAAAGGGGAAATACCGGAGAATATCCCGGATCGTACTTACGACATCAGTTGCCTGCTATACCTTGCCTCGCCGGAATGCAAAGCTCCGGAGATACAGGACGAGTTTCCCAATTTTTTCTCCTATCACGACCGATTCGATCCTCTGGCGGATAGATTGACCCAAGCCACGACCGAGAACGAAAAAACACAGATCATGGCCTCGGTACGGGAGCTGGCCGGAGAATTGCTCCGGGAGCAATACCCGAATATCCGCAGGCCACAGGCGGCGACACCGGAGCGGAAAGAGCAATTTGGGGTCGCAGGGGCAACTGCCGAAAAACCGGCAAGGCAGCTGCCCGACGTGGCGAAAAAGCTGGCCAACCGACTTAAAAAGGGCAAAGGAGTTACCCGATAAAATGTCGTGGCAGCAGGATTATTTGCATCGCGGATACGCGTAATCCGGGGAGCCGATAAAAAAGGGCAATATTTATGTAAACAGTTTCGTTTACATTGTGTATATTTGCAAAAAGAGCCATGAGAAGCGAATTTGATATGTATAAGGGCATCCGTCCGGGAAAGATCGTCGGCTTGGAGTTGCAGGAACGCAACCTCAGCCAGCGAGCCTTTGCTGCTGCTATCGACGAACACAAACAGACGCTTAATGCGGTTATTACGGGTCGCCGCAAGCTGACGGTCGAAATGGCCCTCAAGATCGAAAAGGCACTCGGTTATGATGAGGGCTTTCTGCTGACGCTTCAGGCATACTACGAGATAGCCGAATACAAGAACCGGAAAGCGAACGAATCCGTTCGTGGCGCTCCGGCCATCCGACGGATGCTGTTCTGGGACACCGATTTCGACAAGATAGATTGGGGGCGCAGTAAAGAATCAATTCTTGAACGGGTTATGGAACGCGGCGATGAGAATGAAAAACAGGAGATCGCACGGTTTTACGGTATGGATCGTGCAGAGCTGGAACGCTACAAGCCCGATCTTTCGTACCGCATACCGTATAAATACCGTCATAAACAATGACAGAGATAAAGCGATTACATTACGAAACGGTAACGCCGTTACTGCGGGAAACGCTCGGCGTTCTGATGCAGGAGGAACTGTTCAGCCCGTTCCGCCTTGTCGGAGGTACGAACCTGAGTCTTCGTTATGGGCACAGAAAATCGGACGACATCGACCTTTTCTCCGATGCAGAGTACCGGAGCCTCGATTTCAGGACATTTGAAGTGTTCCTGCGGTCGCGCTTCCCGTATTATCACTGCACCGATACCAGCTCAATAGTGAGCTTCGGGCGCAGTTACTATGTCGGTAAATCCGAGGATGAATATGTCAAAGTCGATCTGATGTACAGCGACCCGTTTCTCGAAGATGCGGAGGTAATCGACGGGATACGCATGGCCGGAGTGAAGGACATCGTAGCGATGAAGATGCACGTCGTATCGCAGGGCGGCCGCAAAAAGGATTTTTGGGACTTACACAGGCTTTTGAAGGAATATACCCTCCCCGAAATGATTGGCCTGCATGCTAAACGGTACGAGTGGGAACACGACGAGGACGAGTTGCTGGACAACTTTGTAAATTTCACAAAGGCCGACACTTACCCCGATCCTGTCTGTCTGCTCGGCAAAGACTGGCAGGTAATTCAATTTGATCTGATAAAAACGGCAAAAAAGATAAGACAGGCCCGATGTCAGGATATTACGCCGCAGCCGCGCAGTGTACCCGATATATCGAAGAAGTTGGCTGCACAGCCAAAAAAGAAACGCGGATTATAACGACCATGAAGGTCTGGGGAGTTTACCTGCAACGTTGTGCGCCGGTTTTGATTTACGTTTGATTATTATTTTATAATAATTGTCTTTGCGTAGTAATAAACGACTGTATGTAACCACTGAAAAAATCCCTTTATAAGCAGCGGCTATGAATCCGCCGAGTATTTCTGCGACCGCGAACAGGAGAGCGAAAATCTTATTCGGGAGGTGGCCAACGGCAATAATCTGGCGCTGATCTCCACGCGCCATATGGGTAGGGCTTATACAGCACTGTTTCAACCATCCGGAGATTATACGTTTTTCGTCGATATTTATGCGACCGGATCGTTGCGCGACCTGGTATTTTCCTTGAACCGGGGCATTGTCGATGGCCTGAAGCCTTTCGGCAAAAAAGCCATCGAAAGTTTCTGGAACAGCGTCAAATCCCTGCAAGGCGGCATTACGTTCGACCCGGCGGGTAATCCCAGCTTCAACCTGCAACTGGGCGACATCCGCTCGACGGAAGCGACGCTCGACGAGATATTCCGTTATCTGGAGAAAGCCTCCCGTCCGGTAATCGTCGCCATCGACGAATTTCAGCAGGTGGCCTATTACACGGAAAAGAATGTGGAAGCGTTGCTGCGCACCCACATACAACATTGTCGCAACGCCCGTTTTATCTTCGCAGGCAGCCAGCGGCACGTCATGGGCAATATGTTCGCCAACGCCTCGCGCCCCTTTTATCAAAGCGTGTCGATGATGTATCTGGAGTGTATCGGGTTGTCGGAATACGAAAACTTCGCCCGCAGGCATTTTGAAAATAGCGGCCGAAAAATCGAGCAAGGTGTCGTCGCCGACATTTACGACCGTTTCGACGGGGTGACATGGTATGTGCAGAAGATGCTCAACATGCTGTACGGCATCACTCCGGAAAGGGGAGAATGTAGGGCAGAGATGATCCCCGAAGCGTTGGGCAATATTCTCGACTCTTACAAATACACCTATCAGGAGATATTGTTCCGCCTGCCCGAAAGACAGAAAGAGCTGCTTATCGCCATCAGCAAGGAAGGCGCTGCCCGTGCCGTTACCTCCGGGGAGTTCGTTCAGAAATACAGTCTGCCTTCTCCGAGTTCGGTGCAGGCGGCGCTCAAAGGATTGCTCGAAAAGGATTTCGTTACGCACGAGCAGGGCGTTTACCGCATTTACGACAAGTTTTTCGGGATATGGCTCAATAAGAATTACTGACTGATATGCCGATACTCCTTCCGGGGCGGCGTTCCGCAAACGAAAAATCGACGGTTTCAAACCGTCGATTTTGTGTTCGCGCCGAATTTCAAGATTCAAATTCCGGCTTCTTCGATACATTTCGGCTGATACCAACTATCCCGAAAACGGTTGCCGATAAGGTTGAAAGTCCCTGTTTCGCCGCTTTCTTCGGCGAATTTACGGGCTTGCGGGATGTCCGTAAATTCGCCCAGCTTGCGAAAGCCGAGGAACAGTTTGCAGATACCGGGATTGGCCCGATGTTTGGCGACCTCGCTTTGGAGCAGGGCGCACAGTTCGGCATACTTTGCCCTTTTCTGCGCCAATTTCTTTTTGGCGCAGCGCAATTTTTCGTCTGTCGTCGGGTCGAAAAACAGATCGTTGCCGCTCATGTAACTAACGTATTCCTCTATTTTACGCTCGACTTTCGTAATCTGCGCTTTAGCCGCTGCCACGCACGAGAGCAGGGAGCCGAATCCGGTTTGCAGTCCCGTCCGCTTGTCGTAGTAACAATAATAGACCTGCACGCCCTTACGGGGATATTGACAGACATATTTTGCCCTGCGCCACTCGACGAGCCACCGCCAGCGGTCGAGCATCCTGCGAGGCATGTCTATTTTGTGCAGGACGACCCGCGAACGGTCGCATTCACAGTACTCGAACGTGATATATACCCAATGTTCTATTTGCAGTTCCCGTTCGGCACGGGCGAGGTCTTTGGCCATCTGCATCCAGTCGTCGGTTCTCTCCCGTGCCATCGTTACGCCGTTTTGCAGGTTTCGATTTCGGTATGCCGGGCGAGCCATTCGCGCACGCTCGCCATGTTGTATTCGGAGGTTACGACCGCCGTGCAGTCGCCGATTTGCGTAAAGCGGGTGCTTTCGTAGCCGTCGATCCACTCCTTTAAGGCCGATACGCCCCACGCCTGCGGATCGTCGAAGATACGGCGCTCCAGCGTGCGGATAGGATCGCAAAAAGTTACGATAAGTGTTTCATAGTCCGGTCGGACAGGTTCGGGGAGCAGGCGCAGGTACTTCAAAGAGCCGGATTCGTCGTCCTTGTCCCCATGCGCCCAACCGCTGTGTAAAACCTCGTTACCCCAGCGCTGGGGCTCGTCGTAACGCACTTTTACCTCCGCCGTATATTTCGTAACGGTTATGTCCTCGATTACTCCCGTAACCATCGAACCTAAACACATGCACTCGCACCTTCTACCTACCAATTCCTTGTTTACCTCTGTCGTTTTCATTGTTGTTCTCCATTAAATAAGTTCTACTTCCGCGTTGTCGTTATTTCCCCGAAATGTTCCGGCCGCATAGTAAGCGTATCGGTTGTGCCAATTACTCCGGCGTTTGATATAAGCCATAGCCGGGGGACGGATCTCGATGAATGTTGTGTAAATGTTATGTCCGATGGTTATGACTAATTTACAGTTACGCCATATCTCGAAAGGCGTTCTGAATCCGTGCTTGCCCTCGACGAGTTCCAATGCTGTGGCAACTGCGCTACGGACTTCTCCGGTCGATTCTGCGAGGGTTTTGCGGGTTCCCTCTTTATAGATTATTTTCATAGCAGTCGGTGTTATGGGGCGGCAGCCGCCCCGATTGTTACTTATATTCTCCGAAGTTGGTGATTATACCGAACCGTCCCGTGTCGTTATACATGCCGGAACAATACAACCTCCGGCATAAGTCGGAGAGTTGTTTTTCGGTAATACCCGATACGACTATCGCCGTGTGGTCGTGCTCGCAAATTCTTGCCTTGTATCGGGTTTTGAGTTGGGCAAGGACGGCATACACCCTTGTCGTTTTTTCGTTGTGCTGTCGATTTTTCATAATTGTTTGAACGGCGGCTGTTGCCGTCCCGATTTTATTTCTTCGTAATAAGTCCTTTGGCTACTACCTCTCCGTTCTTGACCAGTTCTATTTCCCCGTAGGTAAAGCCTATGTCCCGGATGGCTATGCACTCTATATAATCGTTATACTGTCGGGCATCCGGAATATTGCGTCCCGTGAGGTTGTTGAAAATCATCGGAAGCGAACACTCGCAATCCGACCGGAGTACGGCTTTTCCGTTCTGCCGGATTTCGTGGGTCGGGTTCTGTTTATTCGTGTCTGTTTTCATGGTTTCGGTGTTATGGGCGGCTTTCGCCGCCCCGATTCTAATTATTTGATAGATTTAGGATTACGCTGTCAGTCGATTTTCTATAAGGTGCATATTGTGCTGAACGAGTTTTATAATCTGCTTGTGGTACGGACTGTCCTCGTTGCATACGCCTCGGCTCTGCGCCACTTTGAGCCGGGAGAGCGAAACCTCGACCGTTTCCAATCGTTTGCCGTCCATCGTGGCCGAGAGGATCAGCGAATCGTCTCGGCGGTAATATTCGTTGGTAAAGACGCAATGGTGCATGGCTTCGCCCTCCTGCCGGAACTGCTCGATGCTCTCCAAGACCCGGACATGAATTTTACCGTCCGTAAAGTCGATCCCGAAAAACTGTCCTTTGGCCTCCCGGTATTCGCTCTCGCATTCCAATTCTCGGCGCAGGCGTTCTTCTTCGGCCAATGCCTGCTCATATTTCCGTTTCTTCACGACATAGCGGTCGTGTTCTGTTCGCAGGTCGGCGGGACACACGTACCGGGCATTTCGCAGGTCTTTGCCGAAAAAGCGCAATAGGTCTATATAGTCGCACCACATTTCAGTATCGGCAATAGCGTACTCGTTCCGCAGGACGATACGCACCGATGGCCAATAGTCGTCCATATTGCAGGAATTCTCGGCAAAGTGTTTCAAGAGCGTAACCTGTCCGGTTTTAAGCAGGGTTTCGGCACGGCTGTCGCGCAGCAGGGCGCAGAACATTTCCGGCGGGGAGATATGGTGAAACTGTCCGTTGTAACCGCTTCTTCGCAGTTCGGGAAGGAGTTGCGGCCGGGGATGGACACAACGGGGATGGATATTATACAGCGGCTTATAGGGGCGCAGTTCCAGCGGGGTGTCGTACTGCCAGCCTGTTGCGAACGAGAATTCCGGGCGCAGTCTCGCACGGGTGGCACATCGCCCGTCCGGGGCTATCCACCGCTGCACGACCTCGGACGAAAAATATTCGGCCTTTTGCCCTAACCGCGCATAGTAGGTCAGATAGACGAAACGTAATACCTGCATTCCGTTATGGACGGTCATAAACAGGGCGTAATCTTCCGTGCGGTACACCCTGCGTCGGGAATCGTCGTCTATGGTCAGCCGGGTGTGGCAATGGGGGCACAGGCAATGCCCCTGCGCCACTTTGTCCGTCCATATTCCGCCGCACTCGGCGCATGTGATGACACCCTTTTTCGTCCGGCGTCCGTAATGGGCGAAACATTGGGTATAAGCCCACTTGATCTGATCGGCGGGGATAGGCCGGAGCGATGCTCCGGCTTTTGCTACTTGCTGTCTGAATGAATTATTAGGTTTCATAGTATTATCTGTTATCGGTTAGTAATTAGGCGGCTATGCGCTGTTGGATAAGGGGCATATTGTCGTTTACGAGCCGCACGATTTTGTCGTGGTATTCCGTTTGTTTGTTGCATACGCCCCGGCTTTGAATAACTTTGAGTTGGGAGAGGGATACCTCTACGGTTTCGATGCGCTGGCCGTCTATGGTTGCCGAAAAAATAAGCGAATCGGCTTTTTTATAGTATTCGTTCGTGCCGACGCAATGGTGCATGGCCTTACCCTCCATGATGATTTCTTTCACACTCTCCAACACCCGGACAGCGATTTGCCCGTCAGTGAACATAAGGCCGAAGAATTTGGCTTTGGCTCTATGGTAGGCGCACTCTTTCTGAAAATATGCGGAGAGGTTTTCGGCTATTTCCCGCTCGGCTTCCCTGCGGGCGATTTTGGCTATACAGCGGTCGTGTTCCCGTTTAAGATCGGCGGGGCATACATATTTGGGGCTGTGCAGGTCTTTGCCCAATGTCCGCAAAGCGTCTATATAGTCGCACCATGTCGTTGCATCCGTGATTTTATAGCCGTTGCGGACGGCGATACGGATACTCGGCCAATATTTGTCGAATCTCCGACCGCTATCATTCAAATACAGTTGTAATAGGCAGTCTTGCCCCATTTTGAGCAGGGATTCCGCCCGGTTATCGGAGAGCAGGACACAAAGTAAGGTCGTCGGGTTCTGACCGTACAATCCGCCCTTATATCCCGTTCGTTTCAGTTCGGGGATAAGTTTCATACGGGGGTATATATCGTCCGTGTAAATATTGTCATATACCCACGATTCGCCGTGCAGTTCCAAATCGGACGAATAAATCCACAGATCGTAATATATCGTTCCCCATACCCGGCTCCGGGCGAGTGTGCAGTATTTGCCGTCGGGGGCTATCCAACGTTGCATGACTTCGTGGCAAAAGCGGTTCAGCGGTCGTCCGACTTTGGCATAATAATTCACCATAAACACCCGCACGACCTGCATCCCGTCGCAAGCGGTTATATAGGTAACGTATTCCCGTTGCTGGAATTTCTGCCTGCGAGTATTTTCTATCCGCAGTCGTGTTCCGCAGGCGGGACAGGTGCAATATTGCTGTTTGGTATCGTTGTGGAACACCTTGCCACAGTCGAGGCAGGTAACGACACCTTTTCTCGTGCGCCGACCTACCGATTCGATAACTTTGGTGTAGGCCCAGCGTTCCTGTGCCGGGGTCAGCGGTGGCAGTTTCTTGCTTGCTTCGACTGCTTTCTGTTGGAATTTATTTCTCGGTTTCATGGTGTATCGAATTAAAATAGTGATGATTGGGTGGCCGTTTCGGTCTTCTTGGTCTTGTTTTTACCCTGCGTAATTTTCCGGTAGGCTTCGTCCGTTGCCTTTTGCATGGCTTGGCGCCGTGCTTCGGCTTTTTCTTCCTCGGTCAGTACAATAGTGTGGTTCACCACGACATTACATTTGAGGGGCTTGCCGATGTCGATGTCGTCCTCGTCGTAGTAGTGCAGGGCGAGCGAGTAGATTTCATCGTCCGCGAAGCCGTTGCACCCGCTTTGCTTCACGTAATTGAGGATAAATGTTATACAGTCGTCGATGTTCTTCTTCGGGTTGGCGTAACGGGGTGCAAATAATTCGTCCTCCTGCGCCCGGCGCTGTAAATAGCTTTGGATCGTCTGTTTGAAATAATCGGTCGCTTTCATGGCTTTGTGCTGTTTATGAATCAATTGCAGTGTTTCCCTCGTTTTCGAGAAAAGAGAGATAACCTTTAATGGCTTTTCGGCATCCCGTAACGTCGGGTGCGGCTTTACCTCGAAGTCGGTAATACCATATCGCCCTGTTCCGGTTCAATTCGGCTATGCGCTTGCGGAGCGTTCCTGCCGTGCGGATGTGTATGGCGAATCCGTCCCGTTTGGCGATGCTTATGAACTCCTCGCCCGTTATCGTTCCTCCGGTTAAAAAGCGGCATTTACACTCGTCGAGGCGTTGCCGCTCTTCCTGTTCCTTTCTTTGTGCGGCTTCCTTGTCATGGCGGCGGCGTGCCTCATTCTCTGCATCCCGTTTCTTC